>SDBT01002892.1_pt1 | contig 29931 bp, 24 predicted proteins | sample 2277101 | NCBI WGS metagenome assembly SDBT01 (sample SAMN10404973, study PRJNA504765) | marine sediment metagenome | isolation source: marine sediment core GS10_PC15, 103 cmbsf | place: Arctic Ocean: Southern Knipovich Ridge | collected 2010
ATCACGCCCGAGAGCCCAGCGCGGGATCAGCACGGTGCTCCCGTCACTGCCTGAACTGGTATAGGGATAGGCGTCGGCCCAGATGTCGACTCCCCGGGCACGGGCGTCGGAGATGAGGTTGATTATCGATCGGCTTCCACCCCAGAAGTCGTAACCGCGAGCCTTGATGTGGGTGACGATGACCCGTCCACGAGTGCGTTCACCCACCTCGATCAGTTCCAGGACATTGTCGATCATCGACGGCGGATCGGGCTCGTCCTGGCTTGGCACGTACCACATGGGGGAGTATCCGGAGGCCCGCTCGTGGGCCTGGAAGAAGCCGCCGTATGGAACGATCTCATCCATGAGCGCCACCAGCTCGTCGGTGGTGCTCCAGATCGCCGGTACATATTCGAGTCCCGAAGACATACCGAAGGCGCCGTCCTCCATGGCCTGCCGGACCATGTTCTTCATCTCGGAGAGCTCTTCAGCGGTGGCGGCCCGTTCATGGTCCGGACTCATCACGGCCCGGCGTACGGAGTTGTGGCCGATCAGGAGGATCACGTTGGGCCCTGTTCCCATGTTGGTCAGGACGTTCCGCTGCATTCCGATGTCGGTGGGGCCGTAGCCACATTCATTGGAGACGACGGTCGTCACCCCCTGGCTGATGAAATTGGGAGCGAAAAATCGCGGGGCATCCTCATCCACCCAGCTGTCGAAATTCCTCACAGCGTCGTAGCTGTGGGTGTGGATATCGATGAATCCTGGTGCGATGATCCGGCCGGTGATGTCGAGAACCCGATCGGCATCGATCCGGGATCCCGGCCGGAGTACATCCACAATCCGATCCCCGGTGATCGCCACATCAGCGGGATAGGCCGGATTGCCTGTGCCATCCATGACCCATCCACCCTTGAACAGGATCTCACACCATTTACCTGACAGCTGGTTCTGCTGCGGAGAGAAGGCGGAGAGGGTGAACAGGATGATCGTAGCGGTGAAGAGAATCAATCGACGCACGTGATCCATCTCCTTTTTCAGGTGGAGGTGGTCAGACAGGATTCATCCTTCAGCCTCTCCCGCTTCCGAGAGAGGCTGAAGGCAGATGTTGTGGACCCGGACGTCGGACGATGAGTCGCTTACCGCCCTCCCTCTCTCTCGTAGACGACCTTTCCACCGACGATCGTGTAATCGACGTTCGTCGTCATGATCTCTTCTTCCGGAATGGTGAAGAGGTCGTGGTCCAGGATGAGCATGTCAGCAAGGTACCCTTCTCTGAGCATCCCCTTGCGGTCCTCCATGAACTGGGCATAGGCGGCTCCCAGGGTGTAGAGCTCGATCGCCTCCTCCATGGTCAGCTTCTGGTCGGGGAACCAGCCATCACCCTCTTCGCCGGCCCGGTCCTTCCGCGTGACCGCGGCGTAGAGTCCCTCCATCGGCTCAAGCGGTTCGACCGTGTAGTCGGTGCCGAAGGCGATGTGCACACCGGCGTTCAGTAACCGCCGCCAGGCGTATGCGCCCGCGCTGCGCTCCAGGCCGATCCGCTTCTCACAGAATCGCTTGTCGGTGATGCAGTGGGTCGGCTGCATCGAGGCGATCACACCGAGTTCGGCAAACCGCGGGATATCCTCGTCGATGAGGATCTGCGCGTGTTCACTGCGGTGCCGGCTGTCCCTGACGCCGTTGACCTCCCGGGCCTTCTCATAGGCGTTCAGGATCCAGTTGTTCGCCTTGGAGCCGATGGCGTGGATGCCGATCTGGAACCCGGCAGCGTCGGAGGCCACGATCCGGCGCTCCAGTTCTTCGTACGGCATCATCGCCAGACCCGACTTGTCGGGCTCATCCTCGAACGGCTCGAAGAAGAGGGCGGTGCCCGATCCGAGGGTGCCGTCGATGAAGCCCTTCAGGTATCCGAAGCGGATCCAGTTCCCCTCGGCCGGGTAGCGCTGACGCAGCTCGTCGAATCTCGCCAGCTGTTCCGGGTTGTCGGTCAGCCTGCCGGCCACATCGACCCGGTAGGGGAGCCAACCCTCGTCAAGCATCCGCTGATAGGTCTCGGCGTTGCCGCCGCCCGGATGCTGTATGCTTGTCACACCGAGTCGCATGGCCATCTCATTGGCGGCCCTCCATCCCGCCAGCGAGCGGGCTGCCTGCTCTTCGGGTGTCCGTCGCACTCTGGCCGCGCCGTAGTTGAGCAGGCTCTTGGCGGATTCCTTGAATATCCCGGTGGCTTCTCCCGTATCCGGATCGCGCTGGATCTCGCCGCCGAAGGGATCGGGAGTATCGTTGGTGATGCCCGAGGCCCTCAGGACGAATGAGTTCACGAGCACCGAGTGGCCGTCGGCCCGGCTCAGGGCGACCGGGTTGTTCGGCGCGACCTCGTCGAGCAGTTCCTTGGTCGGCCACTGCCTGTCGTCGAACATCTCGTGTTCCCAGTGACCGCCCCGGATGAGTTCCCCCGGCTGAATCAGAGCGACCCGCTCCCGCACCCGTTCGGTGATGATGTTCTGATCGGTGATGTAGCGGAGTTCTATATAGTCGGGATCGAGCCCGCTCCAGTGGGCGTGAGCGTCGTTGAAGCCGGGGATCACCAGCCTCCCACCGGCGTCGATCACCCGCGTGGTTCCCTCCTCGATATACTGTTCGATGGCCCTGTTCGAGGTTACCCCGACAATCTCCTCACCGATCATGGCCACTGCCTGGGCCCGACGGTTGCCATTGTCGATGGTGACAACGTTCGCGTTGCGGATTACGAGGTCCGCGGGCGGACCGGTGTACTGCTGTGCGCAGGCGCTGCTCAAAATGAGGAATGCCGCTGCGACGCCCGGGAGAAAAATCCGGTTGTTCATGATGGGCCTCCGTCAGTCGTTCAGAGAAGGGAGTGGATTCGGAACATTATCTGTTCTCTGTACCTCTTGAGTGTCGAATCCATTCTACCGGAATAACACCGTCATGCTCCATATCACTCTTTTATGTATTTCCCGATCAGCAGGTTGAGGTCCCGCTTCATCTGAGCGGGGATCAGATCGGGCGCGGTGATGATTCCGCGCTCAAGCGCCGTCGCGCATTCACACTCGCGGGTCTCGGGAATGCGGGACGCCGCGGTTGCCACGATCACTTGAGCGGTTGCGACATTCTTGAGCAGATTCGCGATGGCGATGTCGATCGTCACCGTCTCCTCAGTCTCATGCCAGGTGTCGTAATCGGCCACACATGCCAGTGTGGCGTAGCAGATTTCGGCCTCGCGCGCCAGTTTGGCCTCGGGCAGGGCCGTCATGCCGATGATGTCGGCGCCCCAGGAGCGATAGAGGTTCGATTCCGCCTTCGTGGAGAAGAGGGGGCCCTCCATGCAGATGTAGGTGCCGCCCATGTGGACCGTCGCACCAGACTCTGACGCGGCCTGGTGCAGGATCCCGCTCAGGACGGGACAGTAGGGATCGGCGAATGAGAGATGGGTCACGAGCCCGCCACCAAAGAACGTGTTCACGCGGCTTTTCGTGCGGTCGATGATCTGGTCAGGGATAACGAGATCGACGGGGTGGATTCCCTCCTTGAGGCTTCCCACAGCGCTGACCGAGATGATCCACTCCACGCCGAGCGACTTCAACGCGAAGATGTTCGCCCTTACCGGGATCTCGGTGGGACTGTGATGGTGTCCGTGACCGTGGCGGGGAAGGAACGCAAGAGGCACGCCATCCAGCTCACCGAGGGTGATCGCGTCGCTCGGCTTGCCGAACGGCGTGTCAGGAGTCACTTCCTCGATCCCGGTCAACTCGTCGATATCATACAAACCGGTGCCGCCGATGATGCCGATCCTCGCTTCCGCCATGGTACCCGTATCCTCTCTTTCGTGAATCGCTCCGTACTGCTCTCTGCTCAGTCGTTCTCCCGGTCGTGTTGCTCGAACTGTGCCCGCAGGCCTTCATCGAATGGTGCCCGGACGACACCCCGTTCGGTGATGATCGCAGTGATGTACCGGTGGGGTGTCACATCGAAGGCAGGATTCGCGATGGTGACGCCGTCAAGGGTGATCAGGATGTCGCCGATCAGCGCCACCTCCTCGTGGTCCCGTTCCTCGATCGGGATCAGGTCACCCGAGGCGAGTTCCCGGTCGACGGTGCTCAGCGGCGCCGCCACGTAAAAGGGGATCCCGTTCTCGTGGGCGAGTACCGCCGCGGTATACGTTCCGATCTTGTTGGCGGTGTCACCGTTGGCCGCGATCCGGTCGGCACCCACGATGACGGCGTCGATCTCTCCGCGGGCCATGAAGTGTCCGGCCATGTTGTCGCTGATCAGGGTGAAGGGGATCTCGTACCGGGTGAGTTCCCAGGCGGTGAGCCTGGCGCCCTGAAGCCGGGGTCTTGTCTCATTAACGTAGACATGGATGTCGTGGCCGCTCTCCCAGGCGGCGTGGATCACACCGAGCGCGGTCCCATACCCGCCGGTCGCGATCGCTCCCGCGTTGCAGTGGGTGAGTACGCTGGCGCCGTCTTCGATCAGGGCTGCGCCGTATTCACTCAACGCGATATCCGCTGCCATCGTCTCCCGGTCGATCTCCCGGGCTTCAAGTATAAGTCGTTCGCGGATCGCCGGGATGCCTCCGCCATCCGCGAGTTCCTGCTCGGCTGCCGCCCGCATCCGTTCGAGCGCCCAGAAAAGGTTCACCGCGGTGGGACGGGTCTCGGCCAGTATGTCCGCGACCGGACGGAGAGCGTTGACAAAGGCATCGGCGCTCTCAGCCTCCATCCTCGCGGCTCCGAGGGCCACCCCGTACGCCGCCGCCATGCCGATTGCGGGTGCGCCGCGGACCATCATTTCGGTGATCGCCCCGGCCATCTCACGGTGGTCTCTGATCCCGACGTACGCTTCCTCGTAGGGGAGGCGGGTCTGGTCAAGCATCCGGATGATGGGAAGATCTTCCGGGTTCTTGCCGGCGATCCATTCGAGGGCTCTGAATCCGGGATCGTGCATCAGTCGATCAATCTGAAAGCGTTCACGTCGACCAGTCCTCTGTCTGTGAGCTTCAGTGCCGGGATCACCGGCAGTGCCAGGAAGGAGAGTGTGGCAAAGGGGTGGGGTAACGCCGAGCCGAGGTCAGCCGCGATCCGCTTGAGCGATTCATGCTTCTCGACCACGGCTGCAAGCGGCTCGTCGGAGAGGAGGCCGGCTATCGGCAGGGGAAGTGTGCCGAGTACCGTTCCGTCGGCGACGGCCACGAGCCCTCCGCCCATCTGTTCGACCTCCATGATCGCCGCGTGGATGTCGGTGTCGTTCGTGCCGAGTGCGATGATGTTGTGGGAGTCGTGACCGACCGAGGAGGCGAGCGCTCCCCGCCTGAGTCCGGTGCCCTTCACCATCGCGAGGCCGATGTTCCCGGTAGCGTGATGCCGTTCCACGACCACCAGCTTCAGGATGTCGCGCCCGGGATCGGTGACGACAGCACCATCCGAGGTCGGCGGCTTCTCCTCAAGCCGGTCGGTAACGATCTGGCCGGGGATGATCCCGATGATCGGACGGTCTGCCTTCTCTTCCGGGATGTGGAGATCCTCGACCGTGAAGGGTTTCACCCGCATCGAGTGTCGCATGACGTCGTCGGCATCATCGGACGGGGGAGTGGTAAAGAGGGATCTGCCTTCCTGCGCGACGAGTTCGCCCCGGTAGAACACGGTGACCGCCTCGAAGGCCGGGAGGTCCTCGACGACGAGGAAGTTCGCGAAGTTGCCGGGCGCGATGGAGCCGACATCCCGCAGGCCGAACCGCAGGGCGGGAGTAATCGTTGCAAGCTGGATCGCCCGTACTGGAGCGAGACCGAGCGCGATCGCCTTTCGCACGACCGCGTCGATATCGCCGTCGCGCAGAAGGTCGGAGGCGCTACGGTCGTCCACGACGAAGAGGCAGCGAGGCCAGGAATGGTCGGTGACGAGGGGGAGGAGTTCTTCCAGGTTCTTCTCCGAAGATCCCTCCCTGATCATCACATACATGCCCCGACGCAGTTTCTCCCGGGCCTCTTCGAGGGTGGTTGATTCATGGTCGGAATCGATCCCGGCGGCGATGTAGGCGTTGAGATCCATCCCACCCAGTCCCGGCGCGTGCCCGTCAAGAATCCGTCCCGAGGCTGTCCTGATCTTTGAGTGTACCATCTCATCGGAGTAGATCACCCCGGGGAAGTTCATGACCTCTCCCAGACCGATCGCTTCTTCCCAGGTGAGCGCTTCTGCGATGCCTTCAGCCGTTACCTCAGCCCCGGCGGTCTCCAGGTGGGTGGCCGGCACGCAGGAGGGGGCCATGAAATGAACGTCGAGGGGGAGGGGTTTCCACACATCGAGCATGTAACGGGCACCCGCCAGCCCGGTCACGTTGGTTATCTCGTGGAGGTCGGTCACGATCCCCGAAACACCCCGGGGAACCACCACCTCGGCGTACCGTGCGGGGTGGAGCATTGAACTCTCAGGGTGGATGTGCCCGTTGATGAGGCCGGGGACGAGGTAGCGCCCACCGAGGTCGATCACTTCGTCGGCGTCCCGGTAGTCACCGATCCCGGCGATCCGTCCACCGGAGACAGCGACACTGCCATCCTCGATCTCGCCGCTCAGGGTGTTGACGATCCTGCCGTTGGTAAGGAGGAGGTCGGCGGGACGTTTCCCGCGTGCGACTTCGATGAGGTCACTCATTCGGGGATCTCTTTCACGTGACAGATGTCGGGCAGATTCCTGAACTGTTCGTTGCAGTCGATGCCGTACCCTACCACGAACTCATCGTGCACCTGGAACCCGGTGTAGTCGATCTTCACATCGACCTCCCGGCGGGCGGTCTTGTCGATCAGGGCGCACAGTCTCACCGATGCCGGGTTCCGTTCCCGCAGGTCGTCCATGAACCGTTTGAGGGTGATGCCGGTATCAACGATGTCCTCAACGATCACGATGTTTCTGCCCGTGATCGCCTGTTCGAGACCATGGATCACTTCCACCTCGCCGGAACTCTCCATTCCCGATCCGTAGCTCGACAGACGGACGAAGTCGATTTCAACGGGGATATCAAGCTGCCGGATCAGGTCGGCCATGAATACGAAGGATCCCTGGAGAATGCCGACCAGGAGTGGCCTGCTCTCCCGGTAGTCATCACTGATCTCCCGGGCGATCCGCGCGACCGTCTCACGGATCTCCTCACTGGTGAAGAGGATTTCAGGTTGTTCCGACACGTGGTTCCGCCTCCTCGTTCATACGGGAATGCGGTAACCATTGTATTGTGAGGCACCGGGAGAGGCTACCGGTTCTTCCCCGGATTGTTACATGCAAAAGATGTCAATGCTCCGGTGTGTTGGCAGGAACGGAGATCATGGAGGAGAGATCACGGATGGTTGATGGGAGGTGCGCGCACAGTCTGCTTGATTGCCATCACGTCGACAGAATAGAGTGATGTCAGTTCCACCGTATGAGCTATGCAATTATCGCAGTGCCGCGAATATTCGAGCGGGAGGTGAGCGCGATGCGACTCATGTCCATGAGAGCGATACTGCTCAGTGTATTGATCATCCTGCCGGCTGTCTCGATGTGTCTGGGCCAGGATTCCGGTAAGGCTACCATCGAACCCATGCCGATACTCATGTACGATACCGATGTCGGGTTCGGATATGGAGCCAAGGTGTTTCTGCTCGGTACACTGGGGAGGAACGAGTCATTCGACCTGATCCTCTTCAACAGCACCGGTGGTGAGCGCTGGTACAAGCTGGTGTTTTCCCTGCCCGATTTCGAACTGCGTCAGGGCACGGTTTATCCGCTCTCGATGGATCTCTCCCTCGAATACGATAAATACATGAAGAACAAGTTCTTCGGAGTCGGGAGCAGGACCAGATTTTCGGATGAGGAGCGGTATACAAAAGAACTGTCGGATGTAAAGCTCACCCTCAGTCGGGGTTTCACGCCGCAGATGGTGGGCCAGGTGGGGCTCCGCTACCGGACGGTGAGGAACTTCAATTTCGAACCGGGGAGTATTTTCCATAACCTGGCTCCCCTGAACCGGTCACGTGTCACCAATACCTCGATCTTCGCCAACTACCGATACGATACGCGTAACAGTTTCATCAATCCCTCGCGTGGGATCGTGCTGCAGGGAGAGGTGGAACACACTCCCGATACAGGTTCGAACGATGTCGGATTCACCCGCTTCGCCGCCGGGTTCCAGTATTACCGGGTGATGGTGAAGCCGAATGTCGTATTTGCGTTCAGAGCGATCGGACAGGACCTTGAGGGTGACAGCCTCCCGGTTCAGGTGCTCCTGCCGATCGGAGGAGTCAACACGATGCGGGGGATGGCGCAGGACCGGTTCCTCGATTCGGCATCAGCGCTCGTCAATGCCGAGGTGCGGTTTCCGCTTTACCGGCGTCTGGGGGGAGTGGTCGGACTCGATACCGGCAAGGTCTGGAACATGTCGAGTAAGTTCGATCTTGATGGGTGGGCGAGAAACCTTGCCCTCGGGCTCCGCTTCCATTTAGAGACCTTCGTGGTTCGTATAGACATCGGGTTCGGGGAGGATGCTTTCGGGGAGAAGAACACCGGATTTTACTTCAACTTCGGACACCTCTTCTGAAACAGGCTCCAGACTTCACTACACGTCTACATAACCGTTATGGAACGCGATCCATTCGGGCAGGACCTCTTCCAGCATCTCTTTGGGAGGCAGGAACGCGATGCGCAGGTGCTGGGTGCCCGGCTTCTGTCCGAATCCCGAGCCGTTAACGGTTACCAGGCCGGTCGTCTCGAGCAGGGCCATACAGTAATCGTAGTCGGTGGTGCCTTCGGGGAGTCCGTTCAGCCGGGGGAAGTGGTAGAGCGCGCCGATCTTTCCGAATGACTCCATACCGGCCATCTCATCGAACGATTCCCTGACCATCACCGCCTTCTCGTAGAGATCGGCAAGGATCGTTTCTTTTTCGGCTGTGTACCTCGCCCACGGTTCACTTCCCACCTCGGGAGGATTGACCACCGCGTATATGAGCGCCTGCCCCACAGTGTTTGAACAGAGCCGCACCGAGGCCTGTTTGAGCAACAGGTCCATGAAGGAGAAATCGGAGCCTTCGACCTCGGGGGGATTCCGCACCTCGACGTAGCCGCCCCGATGGCCGCATTCGCCATAGAAGCCCTTCGAGGTGCTGTGGAGGCTGAAGAGGGTGACATCATCTTCGCCCACGAGCTGTGCGAACGAAGTCCAATCCGCCCCGTAGAGGTTCTCCTGATAGACCTCGTCGGCCATGATCGCGAGTCCATGCGACCGGGCGAATAAGACTATCTCGCGGCCACTTTTCTCGTCCAGCACGGCACCCGTAGGGTTCCCGGGGTTGATGACGACAATGGCCCGTACCTTCACGCCATCCTTCTCTGCCTGTTCAAACGCTTCCTCAAGTATGGAGCGGTCGAGGCTCCAGTCGTTGTCCTCATCGGGGTAGTAGCCTATCTGCGCGCCGCCGCACCGGGCGATGGTGGCCGAGTAGATGGGATACTGTGGGATCGGGATCATGATTCCGTCTGAGGAATCGGTGATCAGCATCTCGAGGATGAGCCGGACACCTTCGCTGGCGCCTTCGGTGAGGAAGATGCTGTCTGGATCGGCGGGAACCAGATCGGCGGGGGTGACTCCGTCCCGCCGGTCGATGAACCGGGCGATCGCCTTCCTGATGAAGAGCGGACCCCGGCTCTCGGTGTACGCTCCCATGCCATCCGGCCATTGATCGAGCATCGTCGCCACGTAGTCGAGAACGTATTCGGAAACGAGGTCCTCTTCCCTGAGTTCATCAACCACACCGGGAGTATTCTTCAGGATGCGATTGAACTTCTTCTCGCGATCGAGCCGGGTGGGTTCCTCCAGCAGGGCCACGACCTGCCGGTGGAAGGAAATCGCCGGCTGACCGAGCGCCTGCGGGTTACCGATGTTGCAGGGGATGATCCGCCGCCCTTCACGCTCCATTACCGCGGCGCGCTGAGGAATCGGCCCTCTGACGGCGTACTCCATCTCGATGACATGCGGGTTGATCGGCATACGAGCCGGCATCCGAAATCCCTCCCTGGGCAGGGATCGCGCGCCTGACCAGCGGGTCACGATCCGACGCAAGATGATATGTGTCTGAAAGAAGAATAAGCACACCAGGCGGGAGAAGGAACCATTACCGGGGCATGAATCGTATCCGGATCCCCGCCATGGGGATCGTTTTCGATTCCCCGTTCCGTGCATGCGTCTCGATAATGGAGAAGAAGATGGAGGGATCTACCTGCGCCTGTTTCGCTCGACAGAGCATCATCGTGTCGGCGACGTTCACAAGCCAGGCAGCCACGACATTCATTACCTGACGTCGTTTCATTTCTTTACGCCAGCGTGGCAGGAACAGGTCATGTTCTGGCCGCGGGATGTCCGGTTCTCTGGTAATCGCTCTCACACACAACCCTGCGAACACGATCGCGTGGAGAGGCTTTCCCATCATCAGCTGACCGGTGCCCGGGATGAACATCGAATACATGATCGGCGTATCCGATGGTGTGAGAATACGGGGACGGCTGATCGCCCGCGCCATGTTGACGATTCCTTCCCGAACTTCATATGCATTGCTGAAGGAATGTGACTCAGCCGCGATTATGGTTCTGTCATCGACACCATAGAGGATGAGTGAAACCAGATACTCTCCCGAAGGTCTTTGTGAAACACCTCCCCCGACAAGAAATGCCGCCCCGACCTTCTGAGCGTAGGCGTCCATCTCAATCGGACGAGAGCAGGAAGAGATCAGCTCTCTCCTGGTCATCCCCTGGCCGGTCAGCGTGAGTTGCACGCCGCGCCTGAGAACGAATGGCTGCATGGTCGTAACGAGTGACTCATACAGGTGGGCCGATAGCGCGCTGTCGGATGATGAGGCGACTATCGGCAGTACGGCCACAGTTCTGCTGCTGGTAAGCTGGGCGCTGATCCTGGAGGGAGTGATCAGCAGCAGAAGCAGCACATATACGCAGGGTATCGCTTCCATAGATTTCATCATGGGAGGAAGACGAAGCACCGGTATCAGTTATTACTCTAAATCTCTTTGACCCGGTAAGAACCTCACTCTAGCTTCACTCTTCGAACCAGAGGAGCGTGACGGCATGAAGATATTCCTCACAGGGGGAAGCGGATTCATCGGGAGGGTGACCGGGATTCTCCTGCTCAGGGAAGGATATGAGGTATTCGCGATTGCGCGTTCACCGGCAGCAGCGGGAAAGGTGGAGGCGTGGGGCGGCACGGTCGTGGAGGGTGACATCACCACTCCGGGGCCCTGGCAGGAACGGCTCGGGGAATGCGACGTGGTCGTGCACGCCGCTGCATTCGTTGGTGACTGGGGAAAGAAAGAGGGCTACTGGCGCGTGAACGTCGAGGGGACCCGTAATGTGGCTGATGCCGCCCTCGGTCATGTCGAAAAGTTCGTGCACGTGAGCTCGATCGCCGCCTATGGGGGGCCGGGTGAGTACGACGAGACAGACCCCCCCCGCAGGGGTAAGCACCCGTATTCGACCACGAAAGCGGTAGCCGAAGAAGTTGTGGATGAGGCGATCGCGAAGGGATTGAACGCGATTCATGCCCGGGTCGGCAATGTCTACGGGCCCGGTGATCCCAACTTCATGCCCCGCATGATCGAGCAGGCGAAGACGGGCCGGTTCCCGGTGATCGGGGACGGCTCCCAGCCCTCGAACCTCATCCATGTCGACGATGTTGCCGCGGCACTCGTCACCATGCTCAAGGCCGATACCGACCCCGGGGAACGGTTCCTGGTCGTGGACCCCGATACACCGTCTATGCACGAGGCCGTTGAGATCGCGATCGAGGCCATCGGACTTGACACCTCCATCATGCGCATACCGAAGAGAGTGGCCCTTATCGCGGCCGGTGTGAGCGAGCTGTTCGGGTATGTTACCGGCCGCCGTCCCGCGATTACCCTCTACGCGGTGCGGGGAATGGGAGGAGTGAGGATCTTCCACAACGAGCGGACCATGGAGCGACTCTCCTGGAGGCCACGCTACACGCTGAAGGAGGGGATCGCCGCTACGGCCGCCAGCTACCGGGAGTGATCAGAGCTTTCATCGTGTTGAATCCGGCAACGAGCGCCAACCCTTCGTTCGCCTCATCCATTCCGAACGAGTGAGTCACCATCTCCCGCCAGGGGAAGCGGTCCCTGGTGCGGGCGATCATCCTGATTCCGCGATAGACATGCGTGAACGCTGTTCCCCAGCACCCTTTTATGTCGAGATGTTTGGCGTTGATCTGCGTGTGGGGATTCACCGGGACCTCACCGGCGTCGGTATACTGTCCGACGATCACATATGTTCCGCCATCCCGGGCGAGATCGAGCCCCTCCCGGACGGCTACGGGGTTGCCGCTTGCCTCGATCACCACATCCGCGCCGCGCCCCTGTGACACCTCGTGCACCGCCTGGAGACGTTCCTCCGGTGAGAGCTCGTTGATGTCGAGCGTGGCGTCGGCCTCGAAACGGAGCGCGAAGGTGAGTCTCTCACGGGGCGCGCCGATGACGATGACCATGCCGGCGCCCGAGAGCCGGGCGAAGGCGGCCGCGGAGAGTCCCACCGGTCCGGCACCCTGAACGACCACGATGTCATCCATTTTCACACCGGCGCGTTCGATCGCGTGGAACCCCGTCGACATGCCGCAGCCCACGCCCATGTAATCGTGCGGTTCCATCCCGTCGGGCAGAGGAAGGATTTTCATCCCCGCCTGCAGGACGATCTGCTCCGACCATCCCCCGTAGAGTCCGTCATCGGCGCCGTAGGTGATACCGTACACCTTGCGGTTCGGGCACTTGGTGGCATCGTGGGCCACGAGACAGTGCCAGCAGTGGCCGCAGGTCTCGTGCACGTCGAGGAATGTCACGACCTGGTCCCGCGTGACCGGTCTGCCTTCGACATCGAGAATCTCTCCACTGGTTTCCAGCACTTTACCGACCGATACATGGCCGGGAATGAGCGGGTAGGGAACACCGGCCAGTTTACCGTGGTGGAGGTGGATATCGGTGCCGCAGATCTCACTGCAGAGGGTCTCGAGGAGTACTTCACCGGGTCGGAGTTCCGGGTCGGCGTACTCCCGCACCTCGAGCGGGTCCATCGGTTTCGGCATGACGACGGCTCGTACCATGGAATGACAATCCTTTAGAAGAGGCTCCGCCAGCGACGAACCAGGGAGCTGAATCGGGTTGAACGGCGGAAGTGGCGCATCATGAGGAGTCGGCGCAGGAGGTTCAGCTTGCGGATCGCCCCCCGCTGATGGATGGCGCCCAGGGCGGTGCGCAGGAAATCCCGGAGTTCATGTGAGTAGGGGAACCACCAGGCGGCCGAGGTGGCGCGGTATTCGTAACTGACGTGCTTGATACGGCAGAGAGCGGCCAGACCGTGACGGCCGTGGGTGCGTCCGACGCCGCTGAATCCCTCGCCTCCGAAGCAGGCGGACGGCTCCACATATCCGGAGGCGTGGTCATTGATGCCGACCATGCCGGCCTGCAGACGGTCGGCAAGCCAACCCGCCTTCTCGGCGTCTTCGGTCCATACGCTTGCGGTGAGGCTGTTACGGGATTCGTTGGTGAGTTCCACCGCTTCTTCCAGTGAATCGACCGCCATCACCGGGAGTACCGGGCCGAAGGTGATGTCGCGCATCACATGCATCTCGTGGGTGACGCCCGACAGGAGGGTGGGGGGGTAGAAGAAACCGGGACCGTCGGGCATGGCCCCGCCCGAAAGGATGTCCGCTCCCCTGGCCACGGCGTCGACCACGTGTTCGTGGACCCTCTCGCGTTCCTCAGGCAGCGTCATCGGGCCGATATCGGTCTGGGGCCTCCGCGGATCACCGAGTCGCAGTGAATCGCAGACCGTGGCCAGACGCTCGAGGAATTCCGCTTCGATCTCCCGCTCCACGTATACCCGCTCGATCCCGAGCCTGATCTGTCCGGCGTTCGAGAATCCCCACCACGCCAGTCCGACCGCGGTGCGCTCAATGTTGCAGTCAGCGGCCACGATCGCGGCGTTTTTTCCGCGCATCTCGAGGTTGACCGTTTTCATGGCCTCAGCCGCGGACCGCAGGATCTTTCTGCCGCTGTACTCCCCGCCCGTGTATCCGATCCGCGCGATATCGGGATGCTGGATGATCGAAGCGGCCGCCTCATCGTTGATGAGGACGGTATTCACGACCCCGGGCGGTACGCCTGCCTCCTCGGCCATCCACTGTATCGCGAGCGCGGTAAAGGGTGTCACCAGGCTCGGCTTGAGGATCACGCTGTTGCCGACCGCGAGCGCCTGGGCCACCTGTATGGCCGGGGTGAGGAGCGGGTAGTTCCACGGCGTGATGAACATGGTCGGCCCGGCGGGCTCGAACCGGATCTCACCCTTGCGGCCCGCGAGCATGGGGTTGCGGAAGACTGTTTTCTCCGCTTCCAGTATCCGTCGGGCATGCCGGGAGAGGTGACGCCAGAAGTCGGCCGAGACCATCAGTTCAATCGCGTACGATTCGGCGACCGGCTTGCCCTGTTCCCTGGCGAGCAGGTCGACCAGCTTCTCCTGGTAGGAGACAATGAGCTGGGCGAACTTCTCCAGACACCGTCCCCGCTGGTAGAAGGAGAGGTCCCTCCAGACCGGGAATGCCCGAACCGCTGCCTCTACCGCGATCTCACCGACTTCGGTTCCACCGACCAGGATGTGCCCGAGTGTGGTGCCATCGCAGGGATTCACGACCTCGGTCGGGCGTCCCTGGAGTATCTCCTCACCCATGATCCAGGAGCTATACTCCTGGTCGGGATCGGGGAGCAATTTCAGGAGGTGGTCCTTCTTCGTCAGCATGAGCACGATGCCTGTCGCGGGTCCATCGGAAGCCACCAGGACGATCTGTCCGGAGACCGGTGGTGAGTATAGAGAATAATGGAGCAGGTGAAAAGAGAACGCCCACTATGACTGTTCATTCCATCACATCATATCTGTACAAGTTTGAGGATTGCTTCACACGCGTCAGCATCCGACGATGCCTGATCTTCATGGTCGTCAGGGAATTCCGCCCTGGGATCGATGGCATTGTGGTAACGAACAATCCTCCCGGATTCCGGCTCGACCTGAAGGATGACCCCCGAGCCCTGTTCCTCCATCAAGGGCGCGGCATACTTCACGCAGTAAGGGAAACTGACCTGATTGGTTTCCTTACCCGCGTAGGTGATGAGAAGGTCGATCCGGCCAAGGCCCTGCACCGTTCGGCTGATCGCTGCTGAGAGTTGTCCCTCCACCGTGATATCCGCCGTGATGGTCAGGATATTCCGTCCGGTCTCCTCACCGATCTTTGTGGCAATGTGGATCATGCTCTTCCGGTCCTGATCGATGATCGCCAGATCGAATCCCTCACGGGTCAGTCGGAGAGCTATCGACCTGGCCAGATCCCGGATGCCGCCCGCGATGACCGCGACCCTCTGGTGTGGATCTGTCATGGCGTCTCCTCGGGGCAGCTGATCGGATCAATTTCATCCATCATCTTCTGCATGCTCCCCGACCGGACGGTTCCCGTCAAGAGCCGCTCAGAATTTCCGTCTGATCGTAGCAGGTATCGATCGGATCGGTCCTGAACTGGAGGATTCACGTATCCCTGAATCGAACCTTATGGAGGATGGTACCGTATAGTATCCCAAACAGAGACGTCCCGAGACAGCCACTCGAGAGATCTGCTCAGATCGACATCACGATTGTGGGGGGTACCATGAGACGACGTTTTGCTGCCGCCGCCGCCGCCGCCGGGGTACCGGCACTCCTGATCATTTTCTCCGCGGCCGCAGCACAGACCACCGATCAGCAGCCATTCCGACCGCTCAAGACAGAAACGCCACCGGTCATCGACGGCGTGCTCGACGACGAGGTCTGGCAACTGGCGCCCAGCGAGACGGGATTCATGACCTATTCGCCTGATTACGGTATCGAGATGGCGGACAACACGATCGTCTACTATGCCTATGATCGGGAGAATCTCTATTTCGCGTATCGCTGTTATGACAGTCGACCCGACCTGATCAAGACCTCGATATCGGCCCGTGACCGTATCAGACCCGACGACTGGATCTGTATCAACCTGGACACCTTCAACGACCACCAGTCGCTATTCGTATTTTATACCAATCCCCTCGGGATCCAGATGGATACCCGCGCCACGGCGACCTCGGAGGACGCGAGTGCCGACTTCATCTGGTACAGCGCGGGTCAGATCACCGATGAAGGATACACGATCGAGGTACAGATTCCCTTCAAGAGCATCAGGTTCTCATATCATGAACCGGTTATCATGGGGGTTATCTTCGAGCGATATATCAGCAGGCTGTCACAGGCCGGCACCTATCCTGCTCTCGATCCCCGTCACGGACCGAACTTCCTGACCCAGACGAGGCCACTCATCTATGAGGACATCAAGCACTACCGGCTGGTCGAGATCCTCCCGGCAGTGACCTATGGGGCGAGCAGTACAATCAACGAAGGAAGCCTGGTTTCCGACGATCCCGAGAATTCCCTCAGCCTGACCGGGAAAGTGGGTATTACTTCACATCTCGTTCTGGATGGCACCATCAATCCCGATTTCAGCCAGGTGGAGACTGACGCCGGGCAGGTAGACATCAACCGGCGCTCTCCACTCTTCTTCCAGGAGAAACGTCCCTTCTTCCTGGAAGGACGCGAGTACTTCGATTTCGGCGCGAGGGCCGACGGTGGATTCCTGGGATCGGTGGTGCACACACGAACCATTGTGGATCCTTCAGTCGGTGTGAAACTCACCGGGAAGATCGGGGACCGGAACACGATCGCGACGATCTACGCCTCTGATGACTATCCCCAGACTTATGATGCGGCACACCCGTCGCACTCCCCCGATCCGGCGAACTCGATGATCTTCCGCTATAAGCGAAGCCTGCGAGGAGATAGTTTCATCGGTGGATTTTTCACCCAGCGGGATGAAGGTGACATCTTCAACCGTGTACTCGGTGTGGATGGACTCCTCAGGATCAACCCTGAAAGCCGGTTGAGTTTTCACGCTTTCACTTCGCAGGACAAAGATCCGGCCACACTCCTTGATGCCGCTGGACGGGCCCTGGCGCTCGACTACACCTATTTCACGAGAGACCTGATGGTGAATGTCCTCCTGCAGGACGTGACCGATCAGTTCAACACCTCGACCGGATATCTCAGCAGGAATGGAGCGACCAGGTACCAGTTCGGCGTGCTGAAGATGCTCTATCCGGAATCGGAGTTCATTCTGCGGACCGATCTCCTGGTGCACAGCATCCATACACGTGATCATTCCAGCGCGATGTGGGAGCGTTACAACGCACTTGATGGAAGGTTGATGTTCGGGCGGAGTTCGATGGTGCAGGTCGGGTATGTCATGTCGAACGAGATTTTCCGGGGATTCCGGTTTGAGACTCAGGGGCTCAGGGTGAGGGCCAACAGCCAGTTCACCAAGCGGCTCTCTCTCAACCTCTCGTACCGGAACGGTAAAAAGATCCGGTATACTTGGTCGACTGATCCCTACCAGGGAAACGGAACCGATCTCTCCGGTTCGGTCGTCTACCAGTTCACCGATCACCTCAGTTCCAGCCTCAGCGCCACTTACAGTGAATTCATCAACGACGCGACATCGGTGAAGGAGTATGACTACCAGATCTACCGGAACCGGAACACCTATCAGATAAACAAGTACCTCTTCGTGCGGGCGATACTTGAGTACAACACCTTCTACGAGGAATTGACCACTGACCTGCTGGCATCCTTCACCTACATACCCGGCACGGTGGTGCACATCGGGTACGGTTCACTCTATAACCGGCTCAAATGGGATGGGGCGCTGATGGATTACGTGGGTGCGGATCGCTTCCTGGAGATACGGCGGGGATTCTTCTTCAAGGCCTCGTATCTCTGGAGGATGTAAAGCGTCAGGGAACAAGGATACAGGATAGCCGGGTTACATCGAGAGGATCGCCTCTATCCGAAGCCCCCTGAAGGGGGGGAGGTAGCGGCAGATGCCGCCGGAGCATTTCACCGCGCCCTTTGTGGAACCCCAGAAGACGCGGACCGAGTGTGCCGGGGTGATCCGTGCTTCCACCTGAACGGCCTGCCAGGCGTTACGTCTTTCGAAGAATACAACCTCGGGATCGTCACTCCGATCCATGAAGAGGGTGAAGACCAGAATCGGTGAGTAGTGCAGGGAGAGGAACGACCGGTTCTCATAGTACCTGAGTTCTTCTCCGATGAACCGCTTTCCCTTCCAGTCCGCCTCCAGACTCAGGCGAGGGGTGATGGGGATGTTCAGGTTGATCTGGCCGTGTTCGGTCCTGCCGTTCATGTTCTGAAAGACCAGGCTGGAGTTCCGCTCATCTCTGATGCCGGCCAGGGCGTTGATGTATCCGCCTTCCCCGAACCGTTTTTCGATTCCGGTATAGCCGTGTCTTCCGATACGCCGGTAGGGACCGTAGAGCGGATGGTTCTGTGGGTGGTCGTCGAAATAGGAGATCCGCGCATAGAGCAGAGTGGCGATCGAGGGGATGAAGTGGTCAACCCGGAGCGCGATACCTGAGACCGCGACGAGGTCGGTGTCGAACTGTGACGCAAGGATGTCGAGATCCTCGCTCTCGAGGGTAGGCGGCCGGTTGTACGCGAATTCGAAGTCGCGGTAGTCCTTTACCTCCAGCAGAATCGATAAGTTCCGTGACGTGAATCCCGACTCCATATATATACCTCGACCTGTTGGTGTCGGATCGGATGAGGAACCGTGCTGCATGCGGGCGTATTCACCATAGAACCTGAAGGGGGAGAGGAACTCCGGCACGTCGACCGCGATGGTCTGCAGGGATATATCCCTGACCCCGTAGATCGTGCTCTCCTCGAGGTTCGATGTCAGCAGTGAGAGATTCAGGGAAATCACATGTTCTTTCTTCCATCCGAGTGTTCCCCCGCTGATCCGGTCGGTCACCCCCGTGTCCACGGCCCGGATGCTCCCGGTGAAGATGTCGGCCGAGTAAGATCCCTTTGACAGCGCGATTCTTCCTCCGCTGATAGTGGTGTCGATGATGTATTCCAGACCTTCCTCCTCGAAGATCTTCAGCAGGCTCAGGGAGAGGCCGCGTCCGATCGAACGGTAGAAATCTCCCAGTCGAAGCATGAACCCGCCGCGGTTCATCTCGAAGTACTTCTTCTCGATCGTATAGACATCCCGCCAGGGTGAGTAATCGAGGTTCGAGTCGAACCGGAGGCCGAAGAGGAAATCTGATCTGGTCATGGTGAGATCGACCTGATTGATGATCTGGGAGGATCGGCCCGATCTCTCCCGCGCGAGGTAATCTGCATCGGTGAAGTGCCGGTAGAGCAGCGCTTCGCTCACATGCGTTGACAGAGCGCTCAGCTGCTGGCGGGGCGTTTGATCGAGAAGAGCCCTGATTTCCTTCTCCAGCGCGTTTTCATCGCCCGGACTGTATCCGTGGTGTACCGAAGCGATCATACCGCTCCGGTCGATGAGCACAGAGAAGGGGAGGATGACCTGGGGGTTGTAGAGACGGAGCACGCTCGAATCGGTATCGAGAAGAGTCGTAAAGGTGTATCCGTAGCGGGAGATGTACTGTCTCACTCCCGCGATGGTGGTCGGCCCATCCACGCTGATCGCAAGGATCGTCAGCCCCTCATCCCCGTACTCTTCCTGAAAGCGCTGCAGATGGGGGTGTTCCTTGGCGCAGGGGACACACCAGGTGGCCCAGAAATTGAGAAGTACTACCCGGTCTCCCGTGAATTCACCCAGGGCAACCTGATTGCCTTCAAGGTCATGCAGCGTGAAGTCGAATGCTGCCTGTGACCGCGCTGACGTGGGAATGAAGAAGAACAGAAGCAGCATGAGCGACAGAACGGCAGACCGATGCCTCCTGTCTGATCCCTGATCGTTCCGTTCTCCGTAGTGTGTATCCATTGCCGTCTGTCACCACTTTCCGGTTGGTGGTGTCTCACCATCTGCGAACATATCTCCTCTCCCATTAGTGAGGGAAGCGGGGTATAGTCTACAGACGAAATCGATACCACCCACACATGACGGATATATGAACCAGATAACGATCGATACAATCCGCGCGACGCTCTCAGGATACCGGCCCCGCCGGGCAGATCCAGATGGCAGGATCCAGGCAGCCGTTGCGCTCATTCTCGCTCCCGCCGATGAGGGACTGGAAATGCTCCTCATCAAGCGTACCGAGCGGGATGATGATCCATGGTCGGGCCAGATGGCCATGCCGGGCGGTCACAGGGATGAAGTGGATCGTGATCTGAGCCAGACCGCGATACGGGAAACCATGGAGGAGACGGCTGTTGATCTGGGTTCTGTCGAGATAGTGGGGGAACTTGATGACCTGAGCCCGTCGAATCCGCATCAGCCTCTGATCCTGGTGCGCCCGTTCGTCTTTGTTCTGCCGACCAGGCCGGCGGTGGTTCCCAGCGACGAGGTAGCCCTTCACATCTGGGTTCCCCTGCATCACTTTCCCACCTCACGCGCGCTGGAAGAGATCGTGATCGGGGATTTCAGGATAACGGCGAGCGGATACCGCCTTGGTTCGCACTTCGTCTGGGGGATGACCGAACGGATCGTAACTCCCTTTGTCGAGATGGTGCGTCGGGAGCGGTGAAGTGGAATCCACGGCCGGTGCGCTTCTGATCCTTTCTCTGCTCATGCCGGGTGCGCGACCGGAAGAATCCATTCACCAGACGGTTCAGGGTGATCAGGCGCGTCCTCTCACCACCTGGTCCCATGCCATCCCCGACTCAGCAGGAGTCTTCTATTCACCGGTCAGCGAACATTTCCGATGGCCGTATGAACTCGATCGTCTCAACCGTCCCCGTCAGCGCTGGGAGCGGTACTGGAACTGGGTGCAGACCTTCTATGATGGCAATCTCCTGGCCCATGGATGGACCGAACAGTGCGGCCGGATACTGGACGCTCTACCCGGGACATTCCACCGGGACGATCTGATCGGACGGATGAATGTGCTGGGCAGACTGGTCGCCGCCGAGTGGGCGAAGAACAATGCCCTGCGAAGAATCAGTACACGTGACCTCCGCCAGTGGGGCGCGTTACTCCGGAGGGCGATACGGAAGAGAGACCGGGATGATCCCGTCCCCGTCCTCGAAGCCTTCAGTCAGGTCGAGGTGGCGGTTCATCAACGCCTCTCACCACTCACCAGGCGGTTCAATTGATCGTCAGGAACATGATGGAACGATTAACGAAGAAAGTGCTGATCGGGGTACTGCTTCTCTGCGGGACCATGCCCGGCATGCTCGCTCCCGGCGGTTCAGTAATGGCACAGGGCGGAGAGGTTCTGCGGCTTCGGGATGCCGACCTGCTGTTTACCAGTGATCTTGACGGCACGGTGGGATTCCATATGGTGAACTGGGGAAGAGACGGCATTTTCACGGGGCTTCGAATCTCAGTCATCAGACCTGAGGGTGAACGGGTCAGCTGGAGCGCTGTTCACGCCGAGCAGATAGAGCTGAGTACCTTCAGGGGCTATGGGCGGGAGCAGTATGTCGGGGTTCACGGTGGTTTCGCGTTTCATCAGAAGTTCCTCAATACTGTCGTGATGACAGGCATCGGAATCATGAGGGAGCGGAGATTCAGGCAGTACTACGACGAGGACATGGGAGAGGGGCATGAGATCTATCACATGCTGAACAAAAAGAAACAGCGTTTCCTCATCGATCTCCTGCTGGGCGTGTACCATCGCGGTGATCAGGTGAATATCGGGTTGAGTCTGAGCCTGGCGACACGATCCATCAATGCGATCGTGGGCTTCCCGATATCTCTCGACACTCTCAGAAACGGGTAAAAAAAGAGCCCGATCCGTCCGAACCGGGCTCTGTCGATTCGCTCCCCTGACCGGGGAGCAGCGTCAGAAAGCTCAGCCGTAGGTCGTACGGGTGGGAGCACTGCTGAGATCGACATCGGCGACGTCGACACCGGCAGCTTCGGCCATCGCCCTGTTCAGATCGCTGAGGGCATCGAACCCGAATCCCGCGAAGATCGCGGTGATCTTGCCGTCGGTTCCGATCTGGTAGGTCGTGATCGAACGTGAAATGTCGTAGTCCTTTATCAATGACTTGTCGCCGTTCGGCAGGAGCGGGTAGTTGGTCTGGAACTGCTCAGCCCAGTCGGAGATCCTCTCCGGTGGAGCCGTTACCACACCTACCAGGTTCGCCTTCTCGCCATACGCATCCTTGATGGCCTTGAAAAGGGGAGCGGCGCGCTGGTTGCTCGGGCAGCTTTCCTTCCAGAAGACGATGAAGGCCGGAGCTTCTTCAGTCAGGCCTTCCAGGGTATACGTATTCCCGTCATCAGCGGTGATTTCGAACTCGGGGGCGACCGATCCCTCCCCGAAACCATCCTGGACGGGTGAGGACATGCCGAGGGTAAAGAACAGGAAAAACACCGCGGCAAGGGCAGGGGAATACGATTTTCTGGTCATGTTCACGCTCACATGGTGTGGTGTGGATTTCTTCGCTGAAAACAAGTGTACCAGTCACCTTGCCGGCAGTAAAGATAATTAGGAGGCCAAATGTAATTAGGATTCCGTAGAAAGTGGTATCTTGTGGTCCGGGATTACATGTCGATATGCTGGGGCAGGGAGGTGATGCGAACATGTCACGCATGAAATGGCGACGCGGCATACGGTTATCCGGCGTGACGGGTGTGTCGGTGCTGATCCTCGCCGGAATACTGGGTTTCAATGGTTGTAAAAAAGTGACCGGCTCCGATGTCCCGAATCCGCCCTACTATCTCCAGGTCACGGCCGAATCCGTGGGGAGCGTCATCCTCACCTGGGCCGACAATTCAGATGATGAAGATGGATTTGTGATTGAGCTGGATCCGCCCGGATCAGTCGGATTCAGCGACCATGCCACGGTCGGGGCAGGAGTCACGACATTCACGGTGACCGGTCTGGAGCCCGACGAGAATTACCGTTACCGGGTGCACGCCTATAATGGACGTGGATCTTCCGATCCCACATTCACCGTGATATTCAGGATCTACGGCACGAACGTCGGCAATATCGCGGAGGATTTCTCGGCGCAGAACCAGAACAACGCCCTGGTTTCTCTCTATTCATACGAGGGGAATGTCATCCTGCTGAATTTCGCGGCGTCATGGTGAGGACCATGCCAGAGTGAGGCCTCACTCTTGGAAGATCTCTCCTGTGATTACGAGGGCCAGGGTTTTCAGATCATCGGCGTGATGATCGACGGAGTTGCTGCGGACTGGGCCGACCAGTTCGGCCTCTCCTTCCCGATTCTGGATGATAACAGCCTGACCCTCTGGAACCGATACGAAGGGCGATTCATTCCCCTCAATCTGATATTCGACAGAAACATGGTGATCAGGTACAAGGAGTCTGGGTTCAACGAACTGGAAGTCGAAGCAATAATCGGCGATTACATCTCACCGCCATAGGCAATACCTGGTTGTATCCACCTGGCCGTATCAATGCCTTCGGCTTCACTCCAGAATTTCATTCAGGAGCCGGACAGGTATATCGGATGCCGGATCGCGGTATATGAACTGCAGACCACCGCTCAGGCCGTCATCCAGAAAGACGGGAACGGTCAGTACCGGCAGGGTCCCGATGCTCGCCGGCGCGGTCAGCGTCAGAACGGAGATCCGCGCCTTCTCGCCCATCTGATCCATCGGCGGCGCGGGGAAGGGGGTGGCCGGCAGAACCGCGAAGGCATGCTCCTCGAAGTAGTGGTCGAAGAAACTGTTCAACCGTTCCCGCCCGACTTCCGCCGCTGCGATATCGGTCCGGCTCCAGTCGCGCGCCCTGAGGATCCGTTCCCGGACCACCGGCTGGTAGAGATCGCGGAATTCCTCAAGCCACGGTTCGTGGATCTCGATCGCCTCACGGCTCTGGATCACGCTGTAATTCCGGACCAGTCCTTCCGTCGCCGAGTGGAAGTCCCGCGTGATCTTCCGATCTGCCTTCAGGCCGATTCTGTCGGTGAAGGCGTCGTAGGCGCTCCTGAGAGCGGGGTCGATGGATAGGCCGTCCGGATCGAGCACAACACCACGCAACTCACCATCCGTGGTCACCGGCTCCAGCAGGAGACGCGTTGCTGTGACCATGTCTTCAGGGGTGCGACAGAACCACCCGGCGGTATCGAGACCCGGGGAGAGGGGGAAGCAGCCGTCGTGGGACCATTCATCGGGAGTCAGGCGCAGGCCGTAGATGCCGCAGAATGAGGCAGGCACACGCACCGAGCCCCCCGTATCGGTCCCCAGCGCCAGCGGGACGAGACCCTTGCCGACAGCCCAGGCAGATCCGCTGCTCGATCCACCGCTCAGCCGGTCGGGGAAGTGTGGATGGCTGCAGTGCCCATAGTGGGCATTCCGTCCGGAAAGACCGTAGGCGAATTCGTTCAGGTGGGTCTTACCCACCGGCGTGGCGCCCAGGGAGCAGAGCCGCCTGACAAGCGGGGAGGAAACCGAGGGGATACCCCGCACCGAAGAGAGGAATCGCGAGGAGGCATTCGTCGGCCATCCGGCCACGTCGTAGAGGTCCTTGACGAGAAAGGGGACACCGGCAAGAGGGCGCTTACTCCACTCTGTCGATCCTTCAGCTGACTCTTCTCCCGCCTCGATTGCCGGGACGGAGTCGGGCTGCCAGGCGATGGCAGACGCGATCTCCTGCTGGTCGATGCCGTCGCAGCGCTCACGGAACGCCTGAAGCACCTGATCAGGTGACTCGAGAGAGAGGTCCCTCCATTCGGTGAGCGTCATCGGCCCCGGTCCTCCATCATCAGGCGGTCGATCACGAGGTTGCTGAGGGCCCGGATGCCGACCGGGATGGCCGAGTCGTCCGCCCGCATGGAGGGGTTATGGAGGGGGCCGCTCACCGTGCCTTCCTTCAGCGTACCGAGCCAGAAGATGAACCCGGGTACCTCGAGGGCGTAGTAGGCGAAATCCTCACCAGCCATGACCGGAGGTCCCTCGATGACATGGTCGGCTCCCAGCACCGCGTGCAGGGTAGGGACCATCGACCTCACCAGATCGGGATCGTTGATCGTGGGAGGGGTTCCGCGAGAATACTGTAACTGGTAAGTACCGCCGGACGCCTTCGTGATGCCGTCAACGATCTCAGCCATCCTCCGCTCGATCGTATCGTGAACCTCTTCGCTGTAGGCCCGCGCGGTGCCGGTGAGCTCCACGCTTTCTGGAATGATGTTGAAACGTTCGCCGCCGTGAATCGTGCCGACGGTTACCACGCTCGGCTGGAGCGGGTCGAGTGTCCGGGAGGGGATCGTCTGCAGAGCGAGTACCACCTGCGATGCCATCACGACCGGGTCGATACCCATATGGGGTGCCGCGCCGTGTGCCTGGAGGCCTGTGATGGTGATCGAGAATGTCGCGGTCGCCGCGAGTGCGGGGCCGACCGCATACACGATCTTGCCGACCGACAGGCCGGGATCAGAATGAAGTGCGAAGATCGCCGATGGTTCGACCCCCTCGAAGACTCCTTCCTCGAGCATGAGACTCGCGCCTCCCTCCTCACCGGCCGGTGAACCCTCCTCGGCCGGCTGGAAGATAAAGAGGACCGTGCCGGGCAGGTCATCCTTCAGGTCGGTCAGTACCGAGGCGACACCCATGAGGACGGAGGTGTGGATGTCGTGCCCGCAGGCGTGCATCACACCGACTTCCATGCCGTTGTAAGTCGTCCTCTTCGTGGACCGGAAGGGGAGGTCGGTCTCCTCGGTGACGGGCAGAGCGTCCATGTCCGCCCTGACCGCGACCACGGGACCGGGCTGACCGCCGCGTAGTATTCCGACGACACCGGTGTGAGCCACGCCGGTCCTCACCTCGAGTCCGAGCGCGGTCAGGTGTCGGGCGATGAGCGCCGCGGTCTCGAACTCGCGGTTCCCCAGTTCGGGATTGGCGTGGATCTGGTGACGGGCGGCGATGATCGTTTCTTCACATGATTCGATCGCCTCGTTGATCATCCGGTCATGACTGCCCGGCTGGGCCGATGCAACCGTGGGAAGCAGTAATACAACCATTATGGCTGAAACCGATAATTTCAAATTGAAGGACTTCGCGACTGTTCTGTTCTGCATCGGAACCGATCCTCTCAGAGAATGACTGCCTGTTCACCGGTCCGTAGCATAATCTCTTCTTTCCACAATCTCCAGTGGGAGGCTACGATACGGGCACCCATGAACGAGCAGAGCGAACATCCGCACGAACATCCGCGAAACCGACGCCGGTTTCTGAGAGAGCTGGGTGCCGGTACGGCCGCTGTGACCGCTGCCTGGCCCTTCACGGTCCTGCAGGGAGAGAACCGGGACCGGCCCAATGTGATCCTGATCATGACCGACGATCAGGGGTACGGCGATCTGGGAGTGACCGGCAACCCGGTGATCCGGACTCCCCACATCGACGCCATGGCGGCCCGCAGCGCGAGCATGGAACAGTTCTTCGTCCATCCGGTCTGCTCGCCCACACGGGCCTGTCTCATGACCGGCCGGTACAACCATCGCACGCGGGTGATCGACACATGGATCGGCCGTTCGATGATGGATCCCGAGGAGGTGACCATCGCCGAACTCCTCAATGGTTCGGGATACGCCACCGGCATCTTCGGCAAATGGCATCTGGGGGACAATTACCCGATGCGCCCCATGGATCAGGGATTCGAGGAGTCGCTGGTGCATCGTGGCGGCGGGATCGGTCAACCCAGCGATCCGCCCGGGGGGGAGGGGAAGTACACCGATCCGATCCTCTTCCATAACGGTGAGGAGGTGCAGGCCGAAGGGTACTGCACCGACGTCTATTTCGACGCCGCCCTGGAGTGGATCGGCAATCAGACGGAGGGAGGACGGAACTTTTTCGCCTATATCGCCCCGAACGCGCCCCATGCCCCCTTCCACGATGTGCCGCAGGAGCTCTACGAGGAGTACCTGTCGATCGATCTGGGCAATCACGTCTTCCCCCAGGAGCGGGGGCAACCGCTGCCGGAGGAAACGGACACCGACCGTCGCGCGCGCATCTTCGCGATGATCACCAACATCGATGAGAATGTCGGAGGGCTCTTCAGCGGCCTCGACGATCTGGGGATAACCGGGAACACCATCGTCATCTTCATGGTGGACAACGGTCCCAACGGGCAGCGCTATGTGGCCGGCATGCGGGGGAGCAAGGCCTCGGTCTACGAGGGGGGGATCCGCTCACCCTTCTTCGTCCACTGGCCGGAGCGGCTCAATGCCGGCACCTCAAGCGACCGGATCGCCGCGCATATCGATGTGCTCCCCACCATTCTCGATGCATGTGACGTGCCGGTTCCCACCGGACTGCGTCTGGACGGCCGCAGTATCCTGCCGCTGCTCGAGGGTCAGGAGGTCCCGTGGCCCGACCGGACCATTCACATCCAGGCGCACCGCGGCGATCGGCCCTTCAAGTTCCACAACTTCGCGGCCAGGAGTCAGAAGTGGAAGTTCCTCCACGCCAGCGGATTCGGTCGTGAACGCTTCGAAGGGGCGCCGGCCCTCGAACTCTACGATATGGAGTTCGATCCGTTCGAGGAGCACAACATCGCCCATCTGAGACCCGACGTCGCCCGGAACATGCGCCATGACTATGAGGCGTGGTTCGACGATGTGGGCAGTACCCGTCCAGACAACTACGCGCCTCCGAGAATCGTCATCGGGACGCGGCATGAGAACCCGACCGTTCTCACCAGACAGAACTGGAGGAGTACGGAGGGTTCATGGGCCCGGTACACCAACGGTCGGTGGGAACTCCAGGTTGCCAACCTGGCTTTATGGAACATCCTCCTCCGGTTCCCGGTGACGGAGGAAGAGGGTGAGGTCCTCCTCCACCTGAACGAGCGTGAGATGACCGGGGAACTCCCCGTGGGAGCCTCAGGCTGTGTCTTCCATGAGGTCGTTCTGCCGATGGGACCCCTCCGCCTGAGTGCCGATATCACGATCGGCGAACGGGTGCAGGGACCATCGCAGGTCGATCTGACCCGGTTATGACGGACTCCTCTCCCCGGACCGAACTGCCCGAAAAGCTCCAATTCGAGCGACCGCTCCTCTACCTGCTGCTCGGTATCGCCATCTTCCATGTCGTGACGATGCCGGGGTCCACCTATCCAGGGGACAATTTCGCCCCCCGAGCCGCCTGCGTGAGTCTCCTCACCACGGGAGACATCGGTATCGAGGCGTCGGCGCGTCCAGAGCTCGAATCGTTCCTGCGGCAGAAAGGGCAGTACTTCTTCGAGCGTGTTGAAAGCGGGAAGCTCTACTCGAAATACGGTATCGGGAACACGATCCTCTACCTGCCTCCGCTTCTGGCGGAACGGTTCACCAGCGGGAAGATCGGGTTCCAGTCGGGGACGACCTCGCTGCTGATCTGGCTGAACCTCTGGTCGATCGTGCTTACGCTCATCGCGACGATCTTTCTCTACCGCATTGTCTCGCTCTACACCGAACGGCCCCTGATCAGGGTCGGTTTCATCCTCGTGCTCTACTACGGGACGTTTGTGTGGTATTACCTCCGCTCCCCGAGTCTCGAGATATTCCAGGTCGTGCCCTTCCTCGGATTCATGGCTCACCTGCTGTCATTCCTGCGGGCGCGGGAGGGGGAGGAGGGAGCGGAACAGGAAATGGGATCGGGAGCAGGTTCTGCAGATATTCGGCACCTGCTCCGCGCGAACATCTGGCTCGGCGCGCTGGTGCTGGTGAAACTCTTCTTCGTCATCCTCATCCCGGTGGTCTGGTTCTTCGCCCTCACGGCCGGGACACGAACCACCTCGCTCCGGGAACGGTGGCGGAGGAACTGCTCCGGAACGGGGATGCGGCAGCTCATCCGACCCCTCCTGGTGCCGACGGTGGCGATCGTCGCGCTGGTACTGATCGTGAACCAGATCAAGTTCGGCTCGCCCTTCACGTCGGGGTACGGACAGTGGCTGGGTGCTGACGGCCGGTCCCATGACCACTTCGGTCTCACCTATCTCGGCCAGGCCTTCACGTCGTTCCTCTTCAGGTCGGGCAACGCGAATGTGTTCATCCATGTACCGCCTCTCCTGGTCGCCCTCTTCGGGATCCCGGCCTTCCTCAGGCGGTACCGGCCGGAAGCGCTTTTCCTGCTCGCCGTCGCAGGAGTGATTTTCCTGGGGGTGTCGTGTTTCTCGTCGTGGGCCGGGGAGTGGTGCTACGGCCCCCGCTACCTGCTTCCCATCGTGCTGATCGGCACCCTGCCGCGCATCGAGGTGGGCGAATGGCTCATGAAAGCGCCACGAAAGGTGGCGGCTCCGATCGTGCTCATCATCGGCGCGATCCTGTTCTGGTCATTCGGGGTGCAGGTGCGGATCAATTCCCTCCACTATTTCACCTTCCACCGGACGCGCGCCTACTTCGCGACCTTCCAGAATCCGGAGATATCCCGCTATTACGGAAACCTCTTCCACCGGGGGATGCTGCACCGCGACCTGATCAGATACCGGAATGGAAAAGGGGAGTTCCCGCCTGCCACGATTCTGCGCGAAATGGTTCCTCCTGAGGTCCGAGGCGAAGTCGACCGGGAATTGAGCGCCTTTCTGAGTGAGGCCGCGAGACCGAATTTTCTTCTCTTCTGAGCGCTATTCCCCACGCAAAGATGTCAACGGATTGAGCCTCGCCGCCCTGAGGGCAGGCAGGAGGGTCGCTACGGTCGCGACCAGAAAGAGCAGGATCGCGACGCTCATAAGGGTGACAGGATCAGAGGGCGCAACGCCATACAGCTGGCTTGAGATCAAACGGGCAAGGACCAGCGAGCCGACGAGTCCCACCGTAATGCCTGCCGCGGCCAGAACGAGGCCGCTTTTCAGCACCATGGTGATGAGCTGTGAGCCGGTCGCTCCAAAGGCCAGTC
>SDBT01002893.1_pt1 | contig 29929 bp, 52 predicted proteins | sample 2277101 | NCBI WGS metagenome assembly SDBT01 (sample SAMN10404973, study PRJNA504765) | marine sediment metagenome | isolation source: marine sediment core GS10_PC15, 103 cmbsf | place: Arctic Ocean: Southern Knipovich Ridge | collected 2010
TGCCCTTCGTAAGTATCCCTCGATACACATCCTTGCCAATGGGGTTTCCTACACTGTTTCTTCCCCGGCTCGGCCTTGCAATCAGGGCAAGTAGTCCAACCACCACCTTTGGCAGGAACTCCTCTTGGATTGCCCCCACATCTTTTGCACGGCTCGGCCTGTAGGGAGGCAAGGGCTTTAAGTCCTTTTTTTGCGTGCTCCACCATAAGTCCGAGTTTTCTCTGTGGCGTGTCGGCTGGGTGCATACTTTCAGTTACCGATATTACATATTCAAGTCTTTTTTTAACTTCTTCACAACTCATTCTTCCTCTCCTTCCCATTCTTCTTCAAACTCTTCTACAGCATCCTCGAATTCAGTCAAGGCTTTTTGTTCTTGTTTCTTTAGAAGAGCTAATTTTAGCTTTGCTGCTTTCAAAGTAGCACACTCAAACTTCTCCTTAAGCTGTTTCATAATCTGCTCAAAAGCCCCTTCGGCCTTGTCCGCTTTTTGTTGAGCTTGTTCTACTTTCCTCTTCAAGTCCAGATACTTTTTTAGTTCAGTCATAATTCCATATCCTTTCAAGCAGTATGAAATTCTAAAAGTTTCTTTTTCAATTGTCTTATATTTTTCAATTCTCTTTCCCAAACAATTAAAATCCTAAAACCATATTTGGCAAAATGCTTTATTCTTTGATTTTCGTGTTTTTCGTTTGAAGAATTATCATTAAAAGCGAGTAATCTATATTTTGTTCCGTGCCAAAAATCTCCAAATAGTTCTATAATCTTCTTTTGATTATTAACATTTATGAAATCAGGATTCTTCCCTGCTATCCAAAAGGAACCATCCCCAACATATTTATATTCACCTGGAAACATCTTATTCAAACCATTTCTTAATCTTCTCTCTGGTTTGGTCGGTCCAAAATCAAGACCTTCCATTATGGCTTTTAATTGCTTTGTTTTATATTTGGGGTTTTGCCAACGTTTCTTTCCTGCTCTACTCATCTTCTCTTTGGTCTCCTTTGTATGTTGAAATCCCAAAGCATTTCGATTACCTATTTGAGCTATGACTTTTTTCCTTCTATATTCAGGTTCTCGCCAAAGTTGTTTTGTTATATTATGGATGCTCATTCTTTTTTTGGTTTCTCTCGAATGGTGCTTTCCTTTCATTCCACTTGGTTTTCCTTTACGATTATGACCGTGCATATATCTATTTCCTGGTTTGGAAACTTTCTTATCACAGCCACATTTACAAGGATTGTTCATTATTCTACAACTCCATCGCTTTCAAAATAATATTACAAACCCCACCACTTATCTTATTCTTCCTTAAATATTGTTTCATAGCATCGTGAAAATCTAAATCAGTATTGCCTAACTTTTCAAGTTCTCGGATGAATGTTTTCAAATTTAATCCACCTTCTATATCTACTGTATTTTGTATTTCCAAATACTTATCCTCCACAACATCCAATTGATATGGACATACTTCTCCAGATTCTAATAATAAGCCTACTTGAGGATTATAATTTATCTCGTCTGAATTTCTTCTCATTAAGGTACCACAGTTGAAAATGATAGAATTTATATTAACAATCTTCACAAATCCTTGATGATTATCTCCATACATTATTATATCATATCCCAACAAATCCTTTTCACTTTTACGAAGATAAGATTCCTCCGGAGCATTGGAATAACTTTTACCTGTTGTGCAACGATATTCGTGGACGACTGCTATATGAATTTTATCTTTCTGTCTCTCTTGTTTCATAAGAGGTTGTATTTGATAACCAAAAGGATAGCCTTCCAAAACAATATCTGGTAATTCTACCCTACATCCTGGAAGAATGTTTTGAATTATATCTGTATTGACAAGAGACAAATAAGCACTCTTTTTTATATCCTCATATTTGTGAAGAGGCAAATCGTGCTGACCGGGAATAGAATACATTTTGGGTAGATGGTCGTAGGCAAAATTTATTAGTTCAGGAGGGCTGTTCCACCTATGGAAAACGTCCCCAGCACAAATAACAGGACAATCATATTTTTCTTGTAATCCTTTTATTTCATTCAAAGGTCTTTTCATAGCTTCAAACCAGTTGGGTTCTACAGACCGCCAAATAGGAGGGTTAAGAGATAAGTGAAAGTCAGCACATAAAATTGCTATTACTTTTTCAGCACTGTCTTGCAAGGATAGAGAGGACAGTATCCGCCTGCGACCTTGTCTAACTCCTTTTTGCATCTTTTTAACTCTTCTTCCGTTTGACATTTTGTCTCCTTGTAATCTTTTGCTTCTTTTACTAATGATTTGAGATGGAGGAATAAATGATTTATTCCTCCTATTCTTTCTCTAATTGACTCCAAATGATTTAACGAGGGTGGTTTCGTTTTTATAACTTTTTGGAGAACCATACCTGATTTCACGGTATCTGATAAGGTTCTAACAGATACCGTGATTTTTTGGTATTGTAAACCCTTATTTAGTGCTAATCTACTGGCTCTCTTCAATTCTCTTGCATTGTTCCGGTCTTCTATGTGTTTATTACCTAACTCAAGTATCTCCTGTAAGAGAGACCATTCTGTGGTTTTTTCCTGATGTTGTTTTTGTAAGATTTCCACCCTTCCCAAATCCTCATTCATTTGTTCAATATAAGCAAGTGAATCCTGCTTCGTTGTCGCTACACCCAATCTATCCTTTGTTATCTTAATAATGGTTTGGGTTTCATTCAAAGCTGAGGTTATATTGGATAATGTAGTGTCTATCACTTCCAAATTGACAATAGCATTCAGTTGGCGAGAGACCTCACCGGCTGTTTTACAAAACCAAAAAGGTGCTTCGTGCTGTCCTTGGAAGTTGATGTCTGAAAGATTCATTACCTTTTCAATATCTGTTGGTATATCACTTCTAAAGGCTTTGTATGGTTTATTTTTATTAAGTCGATAGGTGTTGGTACCTTTACCTCTGGTACGAGTTATTTTGTTTTCATCAATAGTAAGTCGTACAGAAGCCTTATCTGCATCCCAGTTGATAACAGAGTCTCCGGGGGGTTTGTTTCTTACTACCCATCTTATCGCTCTAATGATTGTACTTTTACCAACAGCATTTCGTCCAATAATACAATTGACAAGAGGGCTGAAAATGATGTTTAATCTTTCGTGTGCTCGGAAGTTTCTTATTTGTAATCTTTCAATCATTCGTAACCTCTACAAATAGGACAAAAAGAATAGCCACAATAAACATTATCAATATAGATAGAATTAACCTTCCAACAGAATTTTTTGCAAAATATTCTTTCATATTCTCACCTTACTAAACAAACCACCTTGATTGTAATGTTTTATATAATTATTCAATATGATTTCTTTCAATCTCTTCTCAGAAATATTCTGTTCCTTGCACGTTTTTTTATAGAGTTCTTTATCGTGCTCATAAGCAGCGTCTCTTATCTGTTTTATTTCATTAAGGTCTCTTGGACGATACCAAATTGAGTCGGGTTGTGTTACTTTACCCATAGCAGATTCAGCCGTTTCCTTATTACAATTAGGACATCTCATAGTCACAGGAGTCACCCCATTATCAAGATAGACAAACTTGAATTGACTGGAACAGTTTGTACAGCTATAAACATTTATCATTCCTTTTCTCTCAGGATGCTTATTCTGTTCCAACGTCTGTTCTATTTTTATTTTTGGGATAAGTGTTCTCATATTATATTATCGCCTTTTCTTAGACTTTTTTTGCTTCTTTTTTAATAATTTCCATTTATATCCTAATTTTACTAAATCAGAGGTTCCAAAAATGTACTCTCTCAACTCATCCATTTTACGAAGAGAGATTTCAAAGTAGTCAGCAAACTTAGCAGGATTTATTTTACCTAAGCGACTCATTATTATTGCCCGTGTTTGCTGTTCGAGCAATTTTATAATGTGCCGTGCTTGAGACTTTTTGATTTTGTTAGGGTCAATCATTTTTTTCTATCTACACAAAACTTTATTCTTTTTTCCATTTTGATAAAAGTTTTAACCATTTGCTTTCTTCATCTTCTTGTTTTTGCCAACGCCACCAACCTGTGATAGTTCGACCAAATGTGCAGGTTAGTAAAACAACGATTAAAGTGATTGTACCATATAACAAAAACAATTTGTAATTTTGACATATCCAATCAAACATAATAGGCTCCTTTCAATCATATATTTCCTTATGAATATCAATTATGGTTTTAGGTTTAACTGCCTCCAAAAAATTGGATAGAGTGGTTCCAAAAATTGCTTTGACCATCCATCTACATTTTATTTTTATCATTGGGTGATAAAACGAGATTTCATAAGATACCAATTTTCTATAAAAAGAGTAGGGCATAAGAATTAGAGCTTCTCTTCTATCCCTCTTAACAATTAAAATCCAAGCGGAAGTCCCAGCATTCTTTGAATCTGTTTGAGCCTGTTGTATAAACCTTTCGTAGGCACAGGGTTTGGGATTGGCGTGAGTTGAGAGTTCTACTAAATCGGCAAAGGTACTTTTTGAATAACCTCTTTTCAATTCAATGGTACATAAATCAATAAGTGGTTGACCAACGGGGTCAGTAGCTTGTATATCTCCATATTGGCCAAAGGTAGTTTGTTTAGTCTTACTTCGAGTCTTAGCTCTGGCACCACTACCGGATGTTCTCCAAAATATATCATCCCTCTTGCCTTTGGTCCACCATCGACTTAATATAGTACATACTTCTCTTTCAAACGAACTTCCTTTTTGACTACCACCCATTGGATAACCAGCCTTTCACTTTGAAAATAATTTCTCGTGTTAGACAATACATTGCTATACATACAGTCATAGGTTCCATAATGACACAGAATAAAAGACCTTCAACAGGTATATTCTTACGAAATATCTTATCCGAAGCTGTTCCTATTATCCATCCAAGCAAACCTACTAACAACCAATACATAATAATCTTAATACTTACAACGATGATGGTCATTTTGTTTTCCCTTCTTTCTTTTTTCCTGTCCACTTTGAACACTTCTATATACTTGTCTTTGTATTTGAATCATTTCTTCAACAAACAACTTTAACTCTCGGGCACATTCTCCTTTGGAAGCCGGTCCTCCACTTCCCATTCCAAAGGCAAATCTGTCTTCTTCCGTCAACTTAGCTATTATAAATATTTTCGTCTTTTTACACATTCTTTTTTTTCTTCTTCTTTTTTTTCTGGGTAATATCAATTTCCAAAGATGATTTTTGCATAATTGTTTTTAATAGACGTGTAGGAACATTATCATTTCTTAGTCTTTGCCTTACTATACTTCTTAAAATACTCATATCAATTCCTCGCAGTTATAATACATATCTCCCCACCAACGGTTACCAAGGTACCAACCTTATATTCAATTTTATTATCCCAAATTGGAATCATAGATTTATAGATTGGTTTCATATTTTCCCAATCCAAAACACAAACTTCTGGTCTGCTATTTTTCCAGTCTTCGGAATTATCTGGGAGAATAGCTTTGTCAGTCCACATTCTTATAGTTCTTTGTTTCATTGTTTTCCTTGTTCTTTCAAATACTCTTCTAAATCCATACCGTAGGCTTCTTCCACAAATGCCTCTGCTTGGTCTTCCCAAGCAATCAAAGGAAATCTATTACCTGTCTCACTAAATATATCAATAGCTACAAGACCTTGAGCCATAAGATTTGTTACCTTCTCTTCTTGTTCTTCTTTACTCATCATTTGTTTTCTTCCTACGTTTGAATATAGGAGCTTTATCTCTTAAGGATTTCATACCCAATGTTTTTATAACCTCATTCCAACCTTCCTGTGTAATTTCATCCTCTTGAAGTTTGGGCACCTTACTTCCTGCAAAAGGCAATGCTATCAATGGATAATTTCTCTTTATATATTTTGGAACGTTCTTCTTAATTTTTTGGTAGGCTTTGGTTGTTTCATTCAATTGTCCTGTTAGATACTTTATAATAGTCTTTTCTCCAATCCCTTCCATACCAGGAATACCATCTGTGGAACAACCGGCAATACACTTTACTATAATCCATTGCTCTGGAAGAATTCCGTGTTTCTTTTTGAATCCTTGTAATGTTAGAATTTTTCCTTTAATAGGATTATAGAGAGAGACGTGAGGACAAATAAGCTGATACAAATCTTGGTCCGAAGATATTATAACAGCTTCATCCATCATAGAAAGATTGAAACAAATGGAAGCTATTATATCATCGGCCTCATATCCCTTTTGAACGAAAACATTTTTGTAACCTATAGTGGGTAGATATTTTCTTCGGAGCATCATCATTTGCCATCTAAATTCTTTTTCAAGTCTAATTGTTTTTTTATCCATATCTTTGTATTTGTTTTTTCGATTGGCTTTATAGGCTGGAAATACCTCTTCACGTTTGGAAGTTCTGGAGTCCCAACAAAATGCCACATATGGAGTATTGAAAAATTCTTGGAAGTGAGATACAGTTTTTAGAAAACCATATATAACACCGGTTGGGGTATTCTCATAACTCAATCCTCCTGTGGTGTGCTTTGCCCTATGGCAAAGGTAATTACAATCTAACAAAAGCCACTTTTTTCTACTCTTTCTACCCATTGAAAATAACCTCTATTACTTGGATTTCAAGATATAAGTGTGGTTCAGATAATAGTATATTTTGACCAGCATAATTATCATATGAATCGAATACTCCCTCTGGAAGTAAAAGGTCATCATCAAGAGATTTACATTTGGTAATCCTACCTTTGCAAAGATTCTCTCCCATTTCAAAAGTAACCTCCTCATTCATAAGAATAGTAGATAACCAAACCCATCGAAATTTATTTATTGTAAAGGGTATATGATAATACAATTCTACAATTGGAGTTGCGTGATAAGATTTAGATACCTCTATTTCCGTCAAAGCAAGAGGTCCATCAAAAGGTTTTTTCATTCCTATTATTTTAGTGCTATTGAGGAACATATCTTCTTCTTTATTTTTTCTTAAAATTTGAACCAGTCTCGGATATAATTCTTATTGTAACCGTGTTGTTCCTTATCCAAGATATATTTCAATGGACGCAGTCTGGCTAAACCAGATTTTAGTAGCTTATGCATCTCTCTTACTGATAATTTTTTCTTTTCTCGTGCTGCCATTGTACTACCCTTTCTTATTATTGTTTGTGAAATTTTATGAGTTCCTTTTTTAATTGTTTTATATCTTCCAACTCGCATTCCCAAATAATTAAGGTTTCATATCCATACCTTCCAAAGCATCGTATTCTTTGCCGATGGTGTTCTGTTATTGATTGGCCTGTTACTTCTTCACTATGCCAATAATCACCAAATAATTCAATTATCTTTTTCTGTCCATTTACATTTATGAAATCAGGGTTTTTACCTTGTATCAAAATACTTCCATTCCCTACGAATTTATATTCACCTGGAAATAATTTGTTTAATAATCTCATCAATTTTCTTTCTGGTTTATTAGGACTCGGATGGTGATGAGAATAGCCTTTAATTATAGCCTTGGTTTGTTTCTTTCGGTATTCTGGGTCCTCCCAATTTTTCCGACAAGCAAGAGACATTTTTCTTTTCGTATCTTTAGAAGGATGTTTACCTTTATTAGGTCCTGGATGTCCCATAAGAGCTTTACTTATCTTCCTTTTAGTTTTCTCTGACATAACTCTATCTGTGTCATATTCTATTATTCTTGATATATGTTGTTTGGATAGTTTCTTTCCTTTACTATTCAATCCTATTTTTCTTTTATGTTCTTCTGAAAGATGTCTTCCTCGAAGTGCCTTACTTATCCGTTTTCGTTGTTTCAAAGTTCGATGTTTTCCTTTGTTTGCTTTGCTTATCTTTTTCTTGGTTTCTTCAGAACATTGCATTGATTCACCTATAAGTATCGAGGGTTTTGATTGATTTTACAAGCCTCTTCAATTTCATTCCAAACATCACCTACTATACTCCTTAAATCTCTTTCCATTCCTTCGGTTTCTATATATCTAATAAGTTTTCTTTTACTACCTTCAAAATTAAAATCAGGTGCAATTATTTTACCACTTCGTTCTTTCCAATATCCTTCCTCTAATAAATAACTAATACAAGATTCAATGTCATTTATTCCGTAGCTATGATAAATTGGAACAGTTAATGCTCGCTCCCTTCCTGTTATTCTATTTTTCTTAATTTGGATAAGGCATTCTACTCCTAATTGTCTCTTCTTGCCTCTAACGGTTTTTGATATTCTTCTCCTAACAGATAACCACATTTCTATGGTTGCATAAAATCGTAGGGCGTGTCCGCCAGAGCGACTTTTTCTTTCAAAACCGAAACCTATATTATCTCGTGTTTGATTTATGATAATTAAAATAGAACCACTGTTCTTGAGTGGTGTAAGAAGCCTGCGTAAATTAGCCGAGTTCTTTTTTGCTTTTCCATCGGTATAAGAACCAGCAGCCTCCTTTCCTTTTCGCATTGCGTCCTTGGTTTTATCAAACTTATCTTTTTCTTCTTGACTGGTTAAACTATCCATAGAATCCAAAACATAGATAAATGGTTTACCTTTCTTTATAGCATCATCCACGTGAAAGTAAAATTCCTCTATGGTAGAAGAGTAAATAGCAGCCTCAAATCCTGATTGAGCATAGGCTCTTTCAGGGGGTTCCATTCTTTTGAATACTGCCTTTCCAAAAAACTTTCTGATGTCCATCATAGCCCCACCTTCACTGTTGTCATAAATGAATCTATAATTATCAAAGTTTGAATTGATACTGGCCTCTGCCAGACAAGTAAGTGATAAAAAAGTTTTACCACTTATTGAATCACCTACAATAAAATAATAATGACCTTTGGCAAAACCACAATTAGGTTTTCCAGTACAGGCCAAATTTAAGAGTGCACTACCCGTACTAAGAAAATCCTTGAAAGATAGCCTGTTCTTTTTTTTCCTTTTTCTCAATGCTTTTTTAATGTCGTTTGTTTTCATATTATTATTATGTCAAATGGTTCAAGTCTGTCGTTAATTTCAGCTGTAATATTTTCGAGAGTGTAATGTCCCGATTCTATAAGTTCTTCAACACTGTCTACAATACCATTTAAGAAAGATTTGGCTTCTTCTTTGTTCATTTTCTTATCCTTTTCTTTTTCAAAATATAAAAACCCCTGCCAAGCAAGTGGTTGTGGCCCTGAAATACAGAGGGACGGAACCGCTTCAGAGTAAGCCACTCTCCCTATCCTGGGTGGACGTATGTTTAACCATCCCAAGCATACGCTTCTTGGCAGGGACCACCAAGGGTGATGCTGATTCTTATTCATTTGTAAAAGAGAGTGGTTAAGAATCCTTACTCAACCACTCTCCACGCTCGGCCTTCTTGCCTTACTATCTTCGCTTCCTTGAAGATTTTTTCTTTTTAGTTGATTTTTTCTTAGTTGTTTTCTTCTTGGATTTTTTCTTTGATGTCTTCTTCTTTTTGGACTTTTTCGATTTCTCTTCTTCTTCATCCTCATCGTCGTCAAACTCATCTTCATCTTCGTCGTCTTCGTCCTCATCTTCATCATCGTCGTCATCTTCATCCTCATCTTCATCATCGTCGTCATCTTCATCCTCATCTTCATCATCTTCAAACTCTTCATCCTCATCCTCATCTTCGTCGTCCTCGAATTCATCCTCATCTTCGTCCTCGTCCCGTTGTTTCTTCTTGGACTTCTTCTTTTTGGATTTCTTGGATTTTGGTTTGTCGTCTTCATCTTCGTCGTCTTCATCCTCAGTTTGAAGAAGAATCTTTTTCAATTCCTTATAAGGAGTTTCCTTGATGATTTCATCCAAACAATGAACCTCATCTAAGACGTCCTCATCATAGTCTTCTTTCCTGCGTTTGAAGTCGATGGTTTCCACACCATAGAAACTTATCTTTCCATAATGACCTTCTTCTATCCCAAGTTTCAAAGTGAGACCATCTTCCAACTCCGCAAAAGTTTCATAGCCGTCATCTTCATCAGCGTTGCGGATACGAGCATCCAAAGCCTTTCCAAACAAGTGGAAGGAAATATCCCATAGCTGAATACCCTTATCCCTGTCTTGTGTATCAATGACGTTAAACAGTTGCCTTTCTTTTGGTCCCAGGCTCTTGATAAGGTCCTCATCTGCGTCAGGGTCTTTTATTAGTTTTGCTCTGAAGTCACAGATGGGACACTTCTTACCAAAGGTTTTTGCAAGGCAAACATAGGAATTATTTTCCACACCTATACCCCGGTGAACAAAATAAGTCCTTTCGTAGTGGAGTTCTCCTTCATCGGCCCACGGGTTTCCCTTCCCTACTACAAAAGGAAGGATATCCAAGCGGACGGCTTTCTCACTTTTCAGTGAAAACAATTCTGTATCCTTTGGCACGGACAAAGCAGTTATTTCAAATCCTGCTTTGTGTTGCTCCGACCTCCTTTTTGCTGTCGAAGCGGTACTCCTTTTCTCTCTTCTTTTCTTTTTTCTCTTCTTTGACATTTTTCAAACTTCCTTTCTTTAATAAAATTATCGTTCTTTTTCCTTACGTTTTTCTTCTTCTATAAATTGCTTTGCTTTGTAGTAGGCAACGGTTCCAAACTTCACGCAGAAATAAACAAGTATAGGTAAGAAACCAAAAAGAATTGGTATCATATATACTTTCATTTCTTCCCTTTCCTTTTCTTTCCAGCTAATCGTGCGGCTCCTTTTTCAATGTTGTCTACGGTTTCCATTGAGCGGGTATCGATAGGTTTTGGAGTGGCAAAATAATTTTGCCCGTGCAAACTAACCAAACGTTCCAAAGCACTTTTGCGATGGTTCAAAGCATTTACAGCAGCTTGTAATATATCTGCCTTATGTTTTTTTATCAATCTTGTTCTTTGAGCTTTTTTATACTCTGGAAGTTTGGTTACTACACCAAGAATAACGGACTCTGTTAATTTTACATCGTCTATTTTGTATTTCTTTAGGTTCTTCCTTACCTTCAAATCAAGTTCAGCTTTGACAATTTCTCTCTCTGCTCTGGCTTCTGATTCTCTTCTTCTCGCACTCGCTAACAGGGCAGCATACCTAAAAAATATCTTAGGTTGATTTATCCATTCTTCATCAAGTTTATTTATATCAATATCAAAGAAGTCAAATTCTATATCTCTTTCTTCTTTCTTTGCCATAGTGCTTTCCTTTCCTTTTATACTATATTATCACCATTTTCACCAATAATCTGAAATAAAAATCTTTTATTCTTCCGTTCCTATTATAATTTCATAACAGGTTGCTGTTAATCCAGCCCATTTACTATCATAAAAATGGTCTCGAAATGCTTCTATTATCAAATAAGCCCTACCTGAAAGTTTGCCTCCAGACAATAAAATGCTTTTTGCATAGCCCAAAACCATCCACCTAATCTGTTCTGGCTCCTCATTCACAGTCTCTTTTAATATCTTAGCCATATCACTCCATTTTGTTCTTGGATTGAATAAGGCTCTTGCTATAGCAATGGCTTGTGTTTCAGCAGTGGTGGCTTTGATAGCTTCTATCATATCATCTTCATTTCTTAATCCAACCACTTGGTTAAGCAGAACAAGAGCTTTGCGGGCAGAACCATCACTACATTCTATTATTTTTTCAATGACCTCATCAGGAACTTTTTTTTGTTCAAGTATAAGAGTAGAGACAAGTAGATTATTTAGGGACTTGCTATTCAAACTTCTGACAACGATTTCAGTACTCCTTGTTCTTATTGTTCTTCTCAATTTTTGTGGGTCGGTTGTTGCCAACATAAAGTAGACGTGATTTGGAGTATCCTCCAACATTTTAAGAAAGGCATTTTGAGCCTCGTTAGTTAGTTTATGACACTCGTCAATTATCCATATTCTACATTTACCACTGATAGGAGCTTGTTGTATTCGAGAGCGTATGTTGCGTACCATATCAATACCTCTAAAATCAGCACAATCTAATTCTGTAAAGTCGTGCTTGCCACATTTGAGCTCTCTTCTCAATATTCTGGCAAGTGTAGTTTTACCACAACCACTTGGCCCGGTAAAGAGTAAGGTGTGGGGTAGTTTATTCTTTTTGATAAATGATTGTAGCACTTTGACAGAACTACTTTGTCCTATCACTTCCTTAAAGGTTTTAGGACGATACTTTTTATACAATTCCATTTTTGAACTCCTGATTTTTGGATTGCCATTCTCTCATTTTTTGAGCAAAAGTTTTTTTATCTATTTCAATTGCTCCCATTTCAACAGCTATTCGTCTTTTGTTAGTGGTTAAATCAAAATGAGGCATTCTTCCATCTTGTATCCAATTTCTCTTCAGTGTCAATTTTTTGAGCAAATAAATATAACTCTGCCTTACTATCTGCAATCAAGTGACACGAAGAAGGAAAAGGCCATTTGTTACTTTTTATACAAGGTAATAATTCATCAACATAAACCATTAATCTATCTCCTTTAATTGTTTTAATAATTCCCTTGCTTCCTTTACTTCTGGAGAATCCTCTTTTTCCATTCCATTTTCCTTGACCATCATTTCCTTATTACGAAAATCAATATCAGCCAACGTCCAAGTTAGGGTTCTAATTAAACCTTGCCTCATTTCTTCATTCATAGTGTATTCTAAAGTCATATTTTCACCTTCTTCTTTTCATACCAGGAGCCACCTATAGGAGCAACCTCAGCTTCTATGGTTAATGGAACGATAATCCACTTCCAATGTTTACGAATATCAATAGTCATTACCTGGTGAACTATTTCCAAATAATTTCTTAATTCTTTTCTATAGACATCACTTACTATACTATCGTGAATTTGGCCTACAATCAAAGTTCTCATTTTATATTTTTTTAATAACTTCTGAATACGAATTAGAGACCATAATAACCAGTGAAAGGCAGAACCTTGTACTGGATAATTGATGACTTCATTTCTTTTGTAAAGACCTTCAATCCTAAAACCTGTTAAGGTATCAAAATACCCTTTCTTAAGATAAGCATAATACCAATCCTTTTTCCATTGTGCATAAACCTCAAATAATTTATTCCAAAAAACATCTTCTATTTTCTGAAGATGCTTTTCGAATGTTCCTTCTTTAGGAGATTTATCAGGGTCACACTTGCCTAATTTATAAATTCCCTTTCCACTCAAATGACTATATAAATCACCACCGTCCTTCCGTTTGAGATTCATTTGTCCTATAGCTTTCCATAAACTTTCGGCACAATGAATATAAAAGTCTCCGTAGAATTGTGGGAAGACAAACATATTCTTCCCACAATAGCGAGCATCTTTTGTAACTTGTTTTTTTGGAAGGATAAAACATCGAGCGGCCATATCTCTATGTAAATCTTTCGTCTTGTCTTCTATATAGGCTATCATCCTGGGGTCCTTATGGTAGCAAGTAGCATTGCAAATTTCGACCCCACCATAATCTATTTCAACTATTTGATGATTATGTCTGGCAATAAAAATTCTTCTAACCAGTTTTGCTATTTTGGGATTTCTAACAGGAATATTTTGAAAATTAGGATGGTCGCTGCTACTGCGAAAGGTTCGTGCCAAGTTGAGATTAAAAAATGGATGAATATATCCATCTGTTACTTCTCGAAGCATTCCTTCCAAGTAAGTTGATTTCGCTTTCTTAAGTTTTTCCAGCTTAAGGATATTTCTAACAAAATCTAAATCAATGGCTTCCAACGCGGCTTCATCTACTTTAGGTTTTTTTTCTATCTCTGTATAAGTTGAACAGGGGTATTTCATCACAGAAAATAATATTCTACCTAATTGTTCCCTGGAACCTATATTGGTTTTCAATCCAAATTCTCTTCTCCATATCTTGAAGATTTTGTCGTGTCCTATCTTATCAGTTATCTTTTCTATTTTACGTTTGGTTTGAGCAATGGCCCTATGAAGGTAATCGGTATCTATTCTTATCCCATTTGCCTCTACTTGAGATAAGGCAATACAACCCTCGTGAAGTAATTTATATCCTTTGTCAGTTATTGGTTTCATTTTTCCTCTTAGAAAGGAATATAATCTTCTTGTTTTTCCTTCTTATAATTTGTACGCCTGTTCTCTGCTATGGTTTGGTTCTCAAGATTATCTCGTGTATTAATCAACCCATCACCATCCTTATGGTGAACTTCAAATCCTTCTGGTGGGTTCATAATTAGATTGTGCATACGAATCGTTCTTCTTTTTACTTTTCTTTTCTCTTTCCTTTTTGGACGTCCTCGAAAAGAATGTCTATTTATTGCTTCACATCTTACAGCATACCAAGTACCGGATTGACTTTGTTTGGCATACCATTTGAAACTGTTTATAAATGGGAAATCTCTATCATCAACAAGAGCTACCTTTCCTTGACTTAGAGGAATTTCCCTCATTTTATTTTCTTTCTACTTTCAAAGAGTTTCATCTGCTTCATTGCCACTTTGTATCCCAAATAAGAATCCAAACCATTGTATAACAATAAATCTTCCAAGTCTATCTCATCTATCCTATTGAATCTACTACCTTTTGTATTTTTAAGGAATGGTGCAATATGGTCATCATAGGATTCTGCTCCTAATAATACAAAGGATTGAAATTTAAGGCCCGTTACTTTAGGAGAATTATTCAAAACGTGGGCTGCTATCATCGTATCCCACCACCAGTTTCTAACGGAAATTTCTAACCAGTATCTTGTCCACCTATCCTCAAACTTGATATTACTTGCTATCTTAGGCATAGATGATTTGAGAAGATTTCTGGTTTCGTGTATAGCCACCCCTTGCCACGGAAAAGCTATTGTCTTTTTACCTCTCCAACATATTGAGCAGGATACTATTTTTGTTCCTTCTCCTTCGGGTTTCAGGCAGTTTGTTTCATAGTCAAAAACGGTGGGACCTCCTTTGCTAACCATCATTTTTATTTCTTTGGCAGCTTGGACGGGATTCATTATTATTTCAATTTGACTTTTATAATCAGGAACTTTTTTCCAAGGTTTAGATTTGGATTTTTTTACTGCTACTCTTAAATGTTTTTCAAAAAGTCTATTTAGAACTTTATCGTCCTTCCTTAATAGATAAGCAGGGTGGTAAGTTGGAATAATCCAAGCGTTGGGATTGTGGCACGGAACACAGTATCCTGCCCACTTGCTGATAATTCCATCATCCTCTTTCCATAAAACAGATATTAGAGATTTAATAGCCACCTTTCCTAACAGTACAATAACATTTGGTTGGTATTGTTCTATAGTCTTCATTAGATTTGGACGGCAGGCTTTTATCATATCGTCAGTGGGAGTCTTATTTTTCTCTGGCCGACAGATTAAGACATTCGTTTTCCAACAATCTCTATCCAAGTCAATTCCCATTTTTCTTAGGTACCTTCTGAATAATTGACCCGACCGTCCTATTAATTGGATATTTTGTTTGTCCTCTTCTTCGCCAGGAGCTTCTGCCACAAATAGTATCTTTTTATATCCTTCACCTGTGGGAGGCATTTTAGGAGATATACAATGCTTATATAGACCACACAAACCACATCGAGCAGTTGTAGAAATTTTCTCTTTACTTTGAAAACTGGATGATGAAAAAAATCCTTTTTTCATTTGTTTTCTAACTCCTCTCGATAAATTTTATATCCTTCTTCGGGTCTTACAAAAATATCAGTATCGTCCGGACCATTAGTACACCCATCTACAATTATGACTTGATTGTTGTAATGAACTTGTGTTGCTTCTTCAACAGACAGCTCAACCATTTTTTTGCAATTGAAACTATTGCATTCACATAATACTTTCATTTTGTTATTTACCTCTCTTAATTCCCACACCTTGTAATCGTTTCTGTGCTTGTTTATATCCTATATAGGAAAGAGGCATAGAACTGAGCGTGGCTTTGTCTATTTGTTCTAAAATACTTATACCTAATTCCTCAAACAATTCCTCTGCTTTTATTTGTGCATCAATCCGAGTTACTAATATGGAACCTGGTATTTCATCTCTCAAACGTATATGATAAGAAGAAATACTTCTATCGTGTCGATTAACCTCTGCTTCATAATCGGTATGCCAAAAAATAGCTTCCAAGGTCCAACCATTTTTTAATACAGCCTCAGAACATTGACAAGGTAGCCTCCTTGTATCTGACCTGCTTACTCCTGATAACCTATTCCGTCGTACCCATTGCCATTTGAATTTCAGACGTCTATCTTTAGGATTGAGAACATCACAACCGTGTCCTCTCTGCTTTGGGTCATCGTCATCAAATAAGAAACCATCCTGCATTATTCTTCTCCTTAACTAAAATGCTTTCCTGCACACTTAGGACACCAAAATGCCCCACACGCATAACAACGATAGGCATACATATATGGAACCACCTTTCCACATAAGCATTCAATTTTGGGTTGTTTGGAAAGAGTACCAAGTGATTTAATCTGGTTGTGAATATGAGTTCTTTGTTGGGCAGTACTTAGGTCTGCCCACTTAGGATTAGTAGGAACTTCGACTCTTATATTAGCGTGTCGTGGTACTTCGTGTCTTCTCATTATAATTTTCTCTTAAAAAGGAATATCATCATCACTATTTTTCTGCTTTCTCTTCTTCTGCTTTTTCTTTGCTCTCTCTTCCTTACCTACCAATTCCTTATCCACCACTTGTAAAACAGTGATGTAGGAATACTTACCAGTTTTTACCTTTAATCTATCAGGCGATATTTCACATAGATTATGATGGCGAATTAAGTCTGCAAACAATTTAGCAGCTACCTTGAACGATAAGGATTTGCCTTTATATTTTATATTCTTTGTTTCTTGATAATATCCAGAAGTCCCCCTGCCAGTGATTCTAAGTTTGTTTGGTACAAGTTTTATACTTACTTGGTTATCTTCTACATTCTCCGCAGAGAATATTTCAGCCTTTTCTACGGCTTCTATTAGTCCTTTCGGAAACTTGGTTGGAGTTCCTTCTACTTTCAATAGTTTTGATAACTTTGGGAAGTCTTCCATCCAACGACGGCAGCTTAAAATAAGTCCGGAAGAATTTCTAAAATGAATCCAATGTTTTGTTTCACTGAATTGGGACATATTCAAATCCGTGATGTATTTTATAGATTCCTTTCTTACGAGAATAGGTTGTTTCATCCTTATTTTCATCTTATACCGAGCGGCCTGGTAACCATCACAAGCTTCTATCCACTTAGGTGTAATATGAACACAAGTTAAGGAGAATTTAGTTTCGTCTGTTCCTGAACATTGTTGAACGATAGTTATGGCTTCTGCAAAATCACTGGGTAAATTCCTCCACACCTTAGGTTTTTCCACCGAGTCAACAGGTAATAGTATATCAGCATCCATTCTAATACCCGCTCTTTTTCGTTTGCCTCTGATTAGTAATTCTTCCTCATTGGTTGTTATTTCTAATATATCCTCTTTCAATTTACGGAGGATAGAAACAAAAGGAATAGCTGGTACGGCACCCTCTATAGGAAGACAGGATTTTTGAGTACAAGCTATCTCGTCATTGTATGTCATTACCACATTGTCCTTAAAGACAAGGCAGGAGGATTGCTCTATAATTTCTCTTTGAGATAATCCTGACATAACAGATTCCAATTGTCCTAAAAGTTCTTCTCTGTTTACTCTCATTATGCTATCCTTTCTCAATCTAAAAGTGATTTCTTATTTCCACCTGTAATCTCTCGTATTTCTTTTTTACTTCTACCAGTTAGGCGTGATATCATATCAATACTCCTTTTATACTCAATGGCGTATTTGATACATCGTATCTCGTTTGTATGGAGAGGAAATTGCCCTGTTCTATTAGGTAGCCTATCAAATTTAGGTAGTTCAGGAACGAATTGGCCATCTCTTTTCCTTACCCCCTTAAACAATCTAAGTACCTTTCTTTCTACGGCTCGGCCTTCCATCAATTTGATTTCTTTTAGATTCACTCCCATTTCCTTCCATTCTCTTTTTGTATGGCTTTTAAGAATTTTGGTAATGGAATTATAGGATTTTCCTTCCAAAAATAATAAGACCGCAATCAATTGAGTACCAGGTGTCCATAGTATCCGTTGGTCTTTAGGTATGGGATGACTTTTGTTTTTCTTCTTTTTCTTTTTCATTTCATTCTCCTATTTTGTTCTTGCTCTTATATGTAACCACTCTATCCAATTCCCTTTGTGCCTTGGTGTTGGTGTTAAAGTTTTTATATATATAGATTTTGAGCAGGCAATTCCTATCAGTTCACTTATTATTTCTTCACTCCAACCAGCTTCTTGTAATTTTTTTCCAAACAAATACATTTCTTTTTCCCAATCAATATCCAGCATAGGACCTATGTTCAATAAATCTTTGAAGTAAGATATGATATCACGTCTGTCTGTAATATCTGGCTCAAATACTTGACTATCCTTTTTTGCTTTCATTTTTCCTTATCCTTTCTTTGTGCTGTTTGAATCTTCGTACCGACCTACCTCTCTTTGATTTCTTGTGAAAATCACTGTAGGTTAGCATAAAACCTGCTTCCTTTTTGACCAATAAGTCCTCTGGAGATACATACTTACTTCGTGAACCCGAATAAAAAATTATCATTGAACCAACCTCTTTCTAACAGAGAAATTAAAAGCCCAAGGCCATTTTGGAAGAAAATCACTTAATGCTTGATAGAAAAGAAGATTAGCCTTCATTCTACATTCATAATCGTTAATAACACCTTTTTTATCTTCACCACCCATAGGAATCTTTATAAGATTAAGCCATTCTCTTATATGGCTTCCTTCCAACTTTGTTGTATTAAAGAGATGAGAACGTTGATATTTTTTTATTTTTGATGACACATCCGATACTTTTATTCCGAATGGTTTCTTATTAAAATCGAAAATTCCATTTATTTTGCGAGGGACATAAATACCTCCCCATGCCCCTAATTTTGTCCAAGTAGCAGAATCAATGCTATACCAAGGATATCTTATAAGTAATGGATAAGCAGTACAAGCCAAACCGTGAACTTTAACTTTTGGCATACCTTGCTTATCTGTTAGTATATCTTTCCAAATCCTATCTAAGGCAGGTTTAAGAATAGTGAATGGATTGGGAGTTATTCCGCCTATACAAATAAATTTATAGCCTTCTTCTACATATCGTCTCAACCATTTTTCATCATTACCAAGATGGAAAACAGGAAGAGGATGACATCCTCTCTTTTCCATATACTTTAAGGATTCATAGGAACCTTCGGCATTATTTATCAAATCCATATTCACATAAGCAAATAAATATTTATCATACCTTTTCACGAATTTTATATATGCTTCTCGAAAATCTTTGAATGTATTCGTTTTATAGAAAGAGAAATCAATGTTCTTTTTATCCTTAATATGCGTTCCAGGAGGACCTTGTGTATCCTTTTTGACATATTTGTTATATAAAAAAGTAGCACCAGAATCCATAATCAATGGAGGAAACATCATTTTATTGCTCCTACTCGCAATCCACTCAACATCCAAGTGGCAAGCCTTTGATTTGTACCTATAAATTCACCTATACTACCAAACAATTTTGGACGATATTCTTTCATACCATATACAAGTTGGCCAAAATAATTAGCTTTCTCCAAATCAACAATTTCATAACCTTGTGTAAGCAAGGAATGAGGAATCCAAGTAGGCCTAACTCTTGCTAATTCTCCAACGAGATATCTCCCACCGGCTTTATGTTTATAAGGATAAAAGAATTGACCACAAGCAAACCACACCCCATTATTAAAATGAATAGGCCTTTTCAATGACGCAGATTCCATCCATTCCATATTTGTCACAATAGACTCTTTAGTTTCTCCAGGTAAACAAGTCATATTAAGATAACAAATGGCTATCCTTTTGGTAGAAATCTTTTCTTCAACCTTTTTATAGAAAATAACATTTTCAAGTCCTACCTCTACTATTCTCAAACCACAATCATAGAGATAATCTTCGCCAAATTCTTCCAGTACTCTTTTGGTACTTTTATAATCAGACATTGCAAGCCATATTATCTCGTATCTTCTTAGGAGAGGTAATACCTTTTTCATATCATTATAGAAAAAGTTTTCATCCATAAAATGGAGATTTTTATTTTTATAACTTGGTAGAATAAGTTCAGGGTCTCCAAAATGTATCTTACCCTTATGGGTTTGTGCTGTGGGACAGAAAGTACACTGGTTAGGACAACCTACACTCAACAATGCTGGTTCAGCAGACGTATAAGGGTAGATATGTAGGTCACAATCAAAACCCTTGTATCCTTTCCATCTCCTCAATTCAAACAATGTTTTGAAATTATTTATATTATTATAATCACCGCCGAGAATCTCGTTGAAGTAATCTACAGGTGTCTTGAAAGGAACTAACGGACTACTCGTTGCTATTTCATTCATATGGTTCTACCTTTATCATATCTTTTCCCATCATTATGTTTATCATCCTTGCCCAGGATGAATTATGACATTGATGTATCCAAGCACGACTTTGGATTTGAACCTCATTCCATAAGTAAGGATAATTCATAAGATTAGATAATTTGTTTGCAGCATCAGCAACACAGAAAGGAGTGTATAAAAATTCTGTTCTCCCCCTAAATGCCTGTGGAAATGAACGATAGTTTGGATAGAGAGGATAGCATCCTGCGGTACTCGTTTCCAATAAAGCTATAGAAACCCAATCCTGGCTTGCTGTATTTATCTGTATCTTTGCCTTGAGTAATTCTGTATAATATTCTTCCTTGGATAATCCTTCCTTTAAGAATAGATTATTAGGATATGCTAATAAGGTTTTACGAAGTGCCTCCAAATTATTTTTATTATTGCTTTTCAATTTTTTTGAGGAGGTACATACAATGAATTTGATATCTTGCCTGAGGTTCATTACTTTTTTTACCACTTCTAAAAAGAATAATGGATTCTTTTCATCATCCCATCTACTACTGAATATCACATTATTCTCTCTTTGAAATTTTCTTTGCCTTCCATTCTGTAATTTTGGAAATCTCTCCCTTACTTCTTCCTCACAAAAGATGTGTCCTATCACGTGAATTTTTTCGTATGTACTTATCCCAGCTTCATCAAGTAATTGTTTAAGAAGATTAGAATTTACAAAAATACCTGTTAAGATTTTACCTATTCCTATTTCAAAATCTCTCATCCAATGTCGCATAGAATGAGTAAAATCATATTTATCTACACTTTGGGCGTGGCAAAAGGCATACATTTTAGGAGCTATACCTATTTGATGAAAGGCATAAGGTAATGCTTCTATTCCAGGATGCCAAAAGTCATCAAAATAAATAACATCATCGCTTGTCAATTTGCCTGTTAGTGCTAAGGTTACCAATGATTCTATTTGACTAAAACAATGACTTACTCTTTTCTCTATATCAAGGACAAGTCCTGTTTTTATTTCTCTCTGCACATTGGCAAAACTATCTATTCGTTTGTATGGTATCTCAGCCTTTATCCAGTTCCGTTCAAGCCACCCTGACTTAGGAGCAGCCCACTGCATTGTATATCGCTCTTCGTAACTTTCTAACGGACAATAGTATAGCATAGACACCTCAATCTTGGACAATTACTGTGGCTCCATTTTCTCCGTCTTCACTCACTTTTACAAAATCGGCGTGAAAGAAATTAAGCAATTTCCTTGCTACCATCTCACAGGACAAATCAAAGTATTCGTTTTTGTAATGAGTATTTATATACATATCGACTTTTCTTTTGAATTGAAAGAACTCAATCTCACGGTCATCATTATTAACTGCTACTCCTAATTCGACCTCAAAGATATGACGATGAAAATCTCTAAGGAATTTCACGTCCTCCGGAGCATCCTTCCAACGGTGAAAGCCTTCAAACGTAGTCCGAATCCATACGAGTGTTTTCAGTTCCATTTTAATCTCCTTTAATCATATTGAGAAATTCATTTCGAGTTTCAACACTTTCCTTAAATGAACCAGTTAAGGAGGATGTCACCATAATCGAACCTTGTTTTTCTACACCTCGGGCAGTCATACAAAAGTGTTGAGCTTCTAAAACACAAGCAACACCACGTGGTTGAAGATTGTTTTGTAAGACATTAGTTACTTGTTGACATATCCGCTCTTGGATGTTAAGACGTCTGGTATATATTTCCAAAATACGAATGAGCTTGGAAATACCGATTACCTTTCCATCCGGAATATATGCTATATGAGCCTTACCAAAGAAAGGTAGCATATGATGTTCACAAGTTGAATAGAATTCAATGTCTTTTACAATAACCATTTCATCACAGTTATCATCCTTGAATACTTTCATAATCTCTGCTGGTTTTTGTTCGTATCCACCAAATAACTTTTTATAAGAACGAACGACTCTTTCTGGGGTCTCTTTTAATCCTTCTCTATCTGGGTCATCTCCTATAAATTGTATAAGCCTTCTTATATTTTCAGTAGGTTCATTTTCATTGTTCATCCTTTCCCACGGAAAAGATACCCAAGTATTTTTCAAACCACTATCCGAACCTGTCTTATCTACAAGAGCATAAAAAGGAAAAGGCAAGTCTGGATACTCGTATTCAGATTTGAATTTATCTCTTGTCTTCCCCATATCAATAATATCATCAACAAATATGCAATTCTCGTCCGGTTCTTCTACAAGATTTACAAAACCTACGAAGGCCGATACTGCTTGAGCAGCATAAACTCCTCCTCGCGGTACACCATATATTTTTAGAGGACTTCTATAGGATGTTAATTTCGCTATGTCGTCCGCTATTGCTTGGGCTCTATGTACAACTTCACTCCAACTAAGCTCTCTCATTGTTTTCCATTTATCTGCCATTATTTAACTCCTACTATTTTTTGAATTTGAAGTGATAGTTTCCATTCAGGATGTTTTAACACAAAGCAGACTGCTGATTTGAAATCTCCCGAACAGGGTTGAATATAGAGATACCCTTCCTTACCTTTGGTTTGGTAAGGCAATGGATTTATCAATTTATCGTAGACAATTTTAATTTCATCAGCTATTTGTATTACCTCCAGGGGTGGTCGATGTTCATACTTGGGGGATAAGGTTATCCAATTAAAATGTACTCGACTCAGGAGAACTTTATTATGTTTTCCCACTCCATTTGTTTCTACAGCTATATATGATAGCTTCTTATGAAGAGCTTTACATAAAGGTATCAAATTATGAATAGTAGGTTCTCCACCTGTGATAATTACAAATATATGTGAATCAGAAAAATGATTATGTTGCAATTCCAAAACTTTTGTCACAATCTCTTGCTCATTTATTCTTACTTTCTTTGAGTGGTCTGTATCACACCAAGGGCATTTTAAGTTACATCCAGCCAAGCGAATAAAAATTGCTGGGGTACCACTATGGAATCCTTCACCTTGGATTGAATAAAAGATTTCATTTACGGGATATAACACGCTGTATTTCCCTCACTTTCTTGAACGGTAACTTTAGTTACTTGAGTAGAAACGTGAGAATCGTCAGTTTGATATAACATAAGAAGTCTTGCCATCAACTTGATATAAAGATATTTTGCTATATTTTCTGCGGTTGGGTTTGTATCATCTGGAAGTATCCCACTGGTAATTAAAAGTAAGCAATGAGGGCACTTCAATTCACTCAGCATATTATGGTCTAACTGCTTTACTATCCTACTGATTTCGGTAAAATCTATTACCATACCTTCCTTATTTAATTCCTCTGCAGAAACCTCTACCTCAATAATCCAATTATGACCGTGAAGTTTGGCACAAGGAGAATCATAGGGTAAGTTAAGACTATGTGCCCCTGCTATCTCCATTCTTTTTGTTACAGTAAACATTTTCTTTCTCCTGTATAAATGATTGGACGGCGCGAAGGAGTATTCAAAAAACGCCGTCCAATCGACAAACCGTAAACTCGGACATTTTATTTGATGCTATACTTGCCATCTTTGTCCTTCTTGACGAATCCTTTTTCAACCAACCATCTCAAGTGGGTTGAAATACGTCCTTTCGACAACTTGCATTCTTTGACAAGCTGTTTTATAGACTTAGGAGTCTTATCAAGTTTGGTATCAATCAAAGCTCCTTGTGTACCCAGGCGTCGTCCGAAAGCATCTTTTTCGACCTCACTTTTCTTGGCTGTTTTAGCCTCCTTCTTTTTTGCCGTTGTTTTCTTTTTCTTTGTCTTTGTTACTTTACCAGGTTCCGCTGTTGGTTTCTTCTTCTTTGTTACTTTACCAGGTTCCGCTGTTGGTTTCTTCTTCTTTGTTACTTTATCAGGTTCTGCTGTTGCTGCTTCGCTGGGACGCTCTGGTTCTTCCGACTTGAAGATTATCTCACTGGCACTTAGAACCTTCTTCAAGATTCTTTTCATCTTAGGACTCTTAACCTTTGTCTCCTCCACGAGTTCCGGAAGCTGTTTCAACTTAGCTTGTAATCTTTTTTCATCCCAGGTCTTGGCTGTTTTGAAGCCCAATGCTTCAAACAATCTCACCACCGTCTCTTTTTTAATTGTTAGTTTCATTTTACTATCCTTTCCAAAATCTAAAATTTTTCTAATCTAAAATCTTCTTCTACTATATTATCGTCATTTCCATCACTTTTCTGAAATCTTTTTTTGAGTTTTTTAGAAAAACTTTCGAGAATTTCTTTTACTTCCTCAATCTTTGATTCCCAACGGGTACATCTGGCCACTGCTAAGATATCCTTTGGTAGTACTCCATCTGATAAAAGGTCCTCAACGAACTCTTGTACTGTCCTTTGTTCACTCATATTATGACTCCTTTCTTACCAAGTGTTTCTTATACCAAGTGCTTTTTATAGCTGGATTAGCCACATCTAAACATCCAGCTACATATACACATTTATTTGCACCGAAAGCCCGTTCACGCAAAACCACCCAATTCAATCTTGTGACTCCATCTTCCTTTTCCTTATCACTTACATTTATTCCTACCATACCCGTAACGTGGGCGAGCTTACGCTTGTCGTCACTAAAATTACTTCTGGTAATAATATCTACCTTGTAAGCACTTGCATCAGTTTGAGAGCCGGTTATTACAAGGCAATGAAATATTTGGGATAAAGAACGAAGTCTTTTCCAAGTTTCTCCTATTTGTTCTCTTCCCTCTAAGCCCGGATGGTCCATATTAAGAATATCAGCATAATCTATGACAATAACATCTGGTATCCAATCTTCCCTTATCCAATTTTGAATAATACTTTGAATGCCCTTAATAGAAAGAGTGGAATTAGGATGACAGGACAAACGAAAATATGATTTTTTGGATTTGATTCTTTTTCTCATTATCTCTTTACAAGCCTTCTTGGCATCCCTCCAAGAAACATTCTTCCTATATTTCCTCTTCTCCGTTGTTATTTCAGCAGCACCCTCGTTGTCTATATCTATTCCTACAGGGTACTTAATAGAGCCCGAATATAAGGGACGATAAACTACCCGTGTCAGCAACCTTCGCATAATTTGGTCTTCACTTGCATCCCCCGCTTCAAAGAAAGCCACTCTTTTTCGTTGCAACATTGCCCTATATGCAATATCAATTAACCAAAATGATTTACCAACTTTATCTGGGCCCATAAAAGCAATAAAGGAATCTCGTTCTAAGGCACCCTTAAAAAATTCGCCTAAATCGCCTGGGTATTGTATAAGTGCTTCTCCTTTCTTCTTAAAGGCTTTCTTAATCGCTTCTGTATCCTGTAGAATATTTATACCCTCTCCCACTCCCATTTCGATTTGGTTGAAAGAAGTTGTATGGTTAATTGCCTCTGTCACCTTCCCCCTGTCTATATCTCCCTGTATCGTTTCGGTCAATCGTTCTATCTTAACTCGATTAAAATACTCCCCTGCTCTGTCTATTACATAATCACTGTTTGATTCTTCCTGCAGGCTCTCATATTCCTCGGATAAAGAATCCAAAAACTTCTCTACTAAAGCTATTACCTGTTTGTTATCTGTTTCGGAAGCCCAGGATTCAAATATACTTTCGATTTGGTTCATTGGTACATCATCATATTTGCGATAAAAAGAAATACACCAATTAGCTATTATGTTGGCCCATTTGCTTTTGAACATACTTCGTTGCCACTTAGAACTGATACGACCAAGGACTGTTATATCTACAATCATTCCGATTAGGATAAGTCTTTCTTCACCACTATTTTTCTTTTCAACTCTCATTTGCTAATATACATCCAACAACCGTCGTACCATAATCATCTACTATATTGAGAATAGAACTCATTGACAAACAAGTAAGACAAATTGTCTCATCTGTCTTTATTGGAAATCCATCCAGGCCTTGTATATACCTTGGAATAAGTCTATGTCCTCTTAGACGACAAACTATAAGTTTCTTTTCTTCTTTAGTCATCTTCTCTCCCTATACAATCATCTGGCATTACAACCGTTCTTACTATTCTTGTTCTACTTTGTCTCCCCTCCTTCTTTTTTGTTCTTTCAACAGATTTGTCCATAGCGGTTTCTATTCTAAAGAACTTATTACGAAATCCTCCGGCCGTGAGGGCCTCGGGAATATATTCCTCACCAAAGTGTTTGATATACCAATCCAATACTTTTATAATTCTCTTCTTTTTTATTCCACCTTTCCTTAATTCGTGGAAGTGATTTATCCATTGGAGCATCGTTGGTGTTCTATTCACCTTCCTCTTCGATTTTATAAGTTTATATAATTTTATGGTACATACCCCTTCAAATGATTTTATATTAATACCTTCAAATAGTGGTAGAGAAGATACACACATACCGTCGTCCTCATCGAGGCGACGGAGCTTACGTTTATTATTTCTTTTAGTATTATATAAGCCTTTAACTTTTCTTGTAGGCCCCTTTAACTTTTCTTGTAGGCTCTTATAACTTTTCTTGTAGGGTTCCTTTATATAAATTCTTCTCATATTGTTATTCTTTATTCTGCATTTTATGAAACCATTTTCTTCTAAATCACTTATCCATTTGCTGATGGATGTTTTGCTAACATTATATAGTTTAGCAAAATGATTATTGGTTGCCCAACAGTATCCTTTTTTATTACATAAGGCAGTTATCTCACCATAAAGTAATTTTGCATTTGGGGTTAATTTACTACAATATCGAACGTTAGCTGGAATAATAGCATAATAGGATTCTTTATTCTTCATATTTGAATCCTTTCAAAACAAAAACCGCCAGGTGCTATGAAACTTGTAAAATTTCACACCCAGCGGTTTTTAACTTGTCTTCCTTGTTTTCATCTACAAGTTTCATTGTCATTACAATATACTTTCCTGTTTGAGTATGTCAAGGTAAAAATAAAAAAATTTTATTTATACTGTATTATCGTTAGAAACATTGTTTTTTTGAAATTTATTTTAGGAAACGAGTCCTTATCTGTTTTATCTCCCTTACACTTGCGGAAGCAGCGTCCTTAGCATTTAATTGTATATTAAAAGTTTCGCCTGGAAAAACAGACAGGTCATCGGATAATTTTTTTGCCCTCTTCTGTGCTTCTTTTTCATTATCGAAACAAACCACTCTTTTTGGATAACTTGTCATTCGGAAGGCTTGGTCATCGGAGTATCCTGTACCTAAAGTTGCAACAGCACCAGGACCTATCCTCCAAACATCAAGTGGTCCTTCCGTTATGATGATAGTGTTGTGAGCATAATCTTCTCCATACAGAAGTGATTTGTGAGGTATAGATTCTTCTTTTAAGGAAGCACTCATATATCTTGGAATGTTTCCTGCCCAATTTGAAACCTTACGAGTAGTCCAACTGACCATTTTTCTGTGGTGGAAAATAGGAATAAAAATTCTCCACGCCAGTTTGCTTGTTATACCAATTCCCTGTATTTTCCAGAGTATTTCTAACTCTGTTGGAATGAAACCTCGGTCTGCAAGGTATTGCTTATGTGCTGTTAGCAATGGACCAACTCCTTTTGGTATGATAAGTTTACCTTTTGGTTTTTCCTTTTTAATTATTCTGGTGGTTTCAATATCCTTGAGCATTCTTTTACATTTGGCAAAGGAATATCCTGTTATTTCTACTAAGGTTTCAAGAAGGGAATGAGGACCACATCGCCAACAGTTAAAGAAATTGCTTTCTAAGGAATAACCCAAATGCCATTTGTGGGAATCCTTTCCACAGAAGGGGCAGTCCATTTGTATCCATCCCGGTCGGGCGTGGTGATGTCCTTCTGGTGCTATAGGAATGTCTAATTGCGATAGGAGGTCAGTAAGTTTCATTATATAAAGTCCTCATCTTCAATATCCTCCTCTTCATTTTTATTTTTGTTTAATCGTTTTGCTGCCAAGTCAGCTATTGCTTGTTCATTTGCTTCTTCTATAGTAGCATATATACCGCCTTGAGTAAATTCCGTATTAGTAATCATTAGGATTATAGAAGGGGGTTGTCCCTCTCTCAAGGTTATGCGTATTCTATCTATGGGTGCATTTTGAATGGCATATCCTTTGCTGTTATTTATTATGTAGAAAATTCTTTGTCCGGGTTCAAATTTCAAATCTATATTTTTTAGATTTTCATTCATCTTCTTATTCCTTCCCTTCTTTTTAGAAATTGTAGTTGGCCTTCTGCTCCTTTGACTCTGCTACAAAAGTATTCGCCTTTTGAGGTATCTGTTTCAAAATCCATTTCAGTTAAGCCTTTCTTCAGCATCCACAATACTTGTTCGTGTATCTTTTTTGCGAAGGCCAACCTACCTTTGTACTTCAAAACATTACCAAAGGCATTTAGTTCTCTGGTGGTCAATAACATTTCTTTTACTCCTTTCTTGAGATTGATATTGATATATTGACTGCTTCGTGGGTTCCGGGTTTGATAGAAAATCCGAAATGTTTTCTGAATGTTCGGGTGTACATTGTATCAAACCATCCGGGGATGTGTACATACCAACCATCCTCTTTTCTTATTTCGGGTGGTTTAGAACTTATGGAAATCATTATACGGTCACAATCTTTTGGCCGGCAAATATAACCTTTCATTTTCTTACTCCTTTCTTCTTAAGAGCTTTTTCAAGCTCATCAAAGATGTTGAGTTGATGAACTTTTGAACCTCCATCCAACGTGGATGAAAGTACTTTTTGTTTCTTTTGGATGAGTTTACAAAGATTTTCTTCAATGGTGTCTTTTGCTATAAGGTAATAGATATTAACAGCATTTTTTTGTCCTATTCTATGTATCCTATCTTCAGCTTGTATGTGGTTTCCAGGTGTCCAAGTCATTTCAACGAAAGCTAATGAACTTGCCGCTGTTAGGGTTATACCAACACCTGCAGCTTTGATGTTTCCTATAAATATTTTTATCCGTCTATTATTTTGAAAACTAAGGATGGCTCTTTTTCTATCCTTTCCACTCACGCTTCCATCTACTACCACACATATTCCTTTATACTTTTCGTGAAGGATTTTTATAATTTTTTTGTGGACACAAAATAGAACTAATTTACCATCGTTTTCTTCTAAGAAATTATCTACCCAGGCTATAACCATTTTCATTTTGAGTCTTGCTGCCAATCTTTTTAGGTATCCCATTTTAACCAAATGCTCGGCTTTTTTTGCTCGTTTGGCTTTGGAGATGGATTTCTTTGATAACCATTTAATGAAATTATCAACTGCCTCGTCATATTCTTTTCTTTTTATGGCTAAGGGAATAATGTGGCGAGTTTTGTCTGGTAATTCTTTTAATACATCTTTTTTCAATCTTCGTATCATCATTGTTGAATTAAGGATTTTGTGTAGTTCTTTCAAATGACTTGCTCCACTATTATCCCAACCGAATGGAGTCCATTTGCGGTTACAATATCGAATGAGGAAAGGAAGTTTATCTTTGAATATGTCTGGTCGGACGAGGTGGAGAGTAATCCATAACTCAACAGGTCTATTTAATAGTGGAGTACCACCGATGGCTATTATAT
>SDBT01002894.1_pt1 | contig 29924 bp, 29 predicted proteins | sample 2277101 | NCBI WGS metagenome assembly SDBT01 (sample SAMN10404973, study PRJNA504765) | marine sediment metagenome | isolation source: marine sediment core GS10_PC15, 103 cmbsf | place: Arctic Ocean: Southern Knipovich Ridge | collected 2010
TAAGTATTTTTTTGATTATCCCATCACCTCTTTCCTAATATCGCCTCACACAGCAGTATTGTTGTGTTTCGCATTCGGCGTCATTCAGAGTCACACCATGCGGTTAAAGTATAGCGAATCAGAGCTGTCTTGTCAAGCGAAAAATTGCGATATCTTAGGCCGAGACGCTCGTTGCAGGTGGGGCAGATGTGGAGAGGTTGTCTCACAAGTCGGTTCAGGACACCCCGTCCCGGAACCGGACGAAATGACCATTCGCTAACTTCGCGTAGCGGCGGGCCTTGTGTCCGCCGATAAGACGGTGGGAGACAAGCCCCCACCCTACGCGATGCTGGGTAGTCGCCTTTTGGGACAACCTCCGGACATCTGCCGCCCACGAATTGGCAGGAGCACGGGGGCTCCTGCCCTACGAGACTGATGCCGACCAACATATACCCACCAAGTTTTATGTTGTTCTTTGCCTAATAGATGCTTACCTATATTCAGGAAGTTGAGAGAGTGCCATCGGGGTTTCATGGTCGATATAAAGGAATTTCAAAAGCGCATTGTAGTGACCGGCGGGGCCGGTTTTATCGGCTCGAACCTGCTTTTGTACCTCGTGCCCAAGTACCCCGATTATCTTTTTGTCAATGTCGACTGCCTCACCTATGCAGGCAACCTGACCAGTCTGAGATCGATAGAAAGCACCACCAACTATGTTTTTGAGAAGATCAATATCTGCGACAGGCAAGCTTTAGAGGACTGTTTCCGGCGTTATGATATCAGCGCCGTCATTCACCTGGCGGCCGAATCGCACGTAGACCGCTCCATCACCGGCCCGGCGGAGTTTGTCAACACCAATGTGATCGGTACTTTCAACCTGCTGGAACTGGCATTAGAAAGATCAAAGGCGGCTGGCCACTTTCGATTTCACCACGTCTCCACCGATGAGGTGTACGGTTCTCTTGGCCCAACGGGCTACTTCACCGAGTCATCGCCACATCGACCAAATTCTCCTTATTCCGCCTCGAAGGCCGCCAGTGACCATTTTGTGAGAGCTTACCACAAGACGTACGGCCTTAACGTGGTGACAACAAACTGCTCCAATAACTATGGCCCGTATCAATTCCCCGAAAAGCTCATTCCCCTGATGGTCCGAAACGCCAGGGCGGGATTGCCGCTTCCGGTCTATGGTGATGGTAAAAACGTCCGTGACTGGCTGCATGTGCAAGACCACTGCCGCGCGCTTGACCTGGTTTTTCATAAAGGCACTCCCGGCCAGACCTACAACGTCGGCGGCCACAATGAAATCGAGAACGTGGAACTGGTCAGAATGATCTGCAGCGTCATGGACGAGCTGTTAGGTGAGGGGCCACGTGAAGAGTTGATTACTTTTGTCAAGGACCGTCCCGGTCACGACCGGCGCTACGCCATTGATGCCTCCTATATCCGTCAGGAGTTAGGGTGGGAGCCGTCGTTGACGTTTGAGGAGGGGCTTCGCCAAACCATTCAGTGGTATCTTGACAATAACGACTGGCTGGAGAACTGCATCAGCGGCCAGTATCTGCAATACTACGAAAAGATGTACGCTAACAGATAGGGCACAGACAGATGGCCGGACAGATTCAGAAGGGAATAATTCTCGCCGGAGGGGCCGGCAGCCGCCTTTATCCGGTAACGCAGGTAGCCTGCAAACAGTTGATGCCGGTTTACGACAAGCCGATGATTTATTACCCCCTCTCGACGCTCATGCTCTTTGGCGTGACCGACATACTTCTCATTTCAACTCCGGACGACACCCCCAGCTTCCAGGCACTGCTGGGCGACGGCAGTTCTCTCGGTCTGAGCATTTCCTATCGGGTGCAGCCGAAGCCGGAGGGAATCGCGCAGGCCTTTTTGATCGGCGAAGAGTTTATTGGCGACGACAGCGTCGTTCTGATCCTCGGCGACAATGTCTTTTACGGCGTCTATGATTTCCTGCGCGAGGCCAGGAGCTTTCGAGAAGGAGCGTTGATTTTCGGCTACTACGTCAAGGACCCCGAAAGGTACGGCGTGGTGGAGTTCGATGAGGCGGGCAAGGCGATATCGATCGAGGAAAAACCGGCCCAACCCAAGTCAAACTACGCCGTCACCGGCCTGTACCTCTACGATTCCGAGGTGGTGCGAATTGCCAAAACACTCAAGCCCTCGGTACGAGGTGAACTGGAAATCACTGATGTCAACAAAGCCTATCTGAAAAAAAGCAACCTTAAGGTTGTGAGGTTGGGGCGAGGTATTGCCTGGCTGGACACCGGCACGCATGACAGTATGCTCGACGCCAGTAATTTCATTGCCACTATCGAAAAAAGGCAGGGTCAAAAGATTGCCTGCGTGGAAGAGATCGCTTACCGGATGAGGTTTATCAACCGACAGCAAATGCAAGCTCTTCTGGGTCGCATGGCTGACAACTCGTACAAGGGGTATCTTCTTGACGTCGTGCGCGAGGTCGATGGCGACGCGTAGAATACTGGTGACCGGGTGCCGGGGTCAGTTGGGTAGCGACCTGATTGAGCTTCTAAAAGGAGAGTATGCCGTTCACGGGGTTGATATACAGGATTTTGACATCCGAGAGTACGACCGAGTGCTGGGCTGCCTAAAGGAGATCAAGCCGGAGGTGGTGCTTCACACCGCCGCTTACACCGACGTTGACGGCTGCCAGACGAACCATGAGACGGCCACCTCGATCAATGCTGAGGGAACGGAAAATGTCGCCCGCGCCTGCCGCGAGGTCAAAGCAAAGTTGATCTACTACTCAACGGACTATGTCTTTGACGGGACCAAGCAATCACCGTATGTTGAAACCGACTCCGTCGGTCCTAAGACTGTTTACGGCAAGAGCAAGCTGGAAGGGGAGAGGCAGGTCGTTAATTTGCTGGATGACTATGTCATTCTCAGAATCGCCTGGCTGTACGGCCGTGTGGGAAAGAACTTCATGCGCACGATGGTGCAGCTTGGGTTCCGCCAGATGCAGCAAAGCCGGCAGGGAGAAATTATAACGCCCCTGAAGATAGTTGATGACCAGTTTGGCAATCCGTGCTGGACGCAAGAGGTCGCGCGGCAGACGCGCGTGGTCCTTGTCAGCGACCTTACCGGCGTCTTTCACGCCACGTCGGAGGGGGAGACCTCGTGGTATGGGTTCGCCCGTATGATCTTTGAGAAGTTGAATATGCCGGTGCAGGTTCGTCCTTGCCCGACCGAGGAATTTCCCCGGCCGGCGCCAAGGCCAAAACGATCATCGCTGGAGAACAAGCGTCTCAAGGAGACCGGGCTGAATGTGATGCGTCGTTGGGACATTGCGCTGGCTGAATTCCTGGACCAGAGAGGAGAATCGCTGAAGCCATGAAATGCGAAATTGACGGCGTCATTATCAGAGAAGTGGAAAAACATCACGACCGGCGCGGCTGGCTGGTGGAACTTTTCCGCCATGATGAATTGCCGCAAGAGGTGCACCCGGCTATGAGCTACGTTTCCATGACGAAGCCGGGCGTGGCGAGGGGGCCGCACGAGCATAAAGATCAAGCCGACCTGTTCTGCTTTCTGGGACCCTCCACTTTTCGACTTTACCTGTGGGATAACCGCACGGGCTCATCTACTTATGGCAAGAGTTTCGCCATTGACGTCGGCAAAGAGCGTCATGTGCTGGTTGTTGTTCCCGCCGGTGTCGTGCACGCGTACAAGAACATCGGTTCTGTCGACGGCCTTGTTTTCAATGCTCCTAACCGGCTCTATGCGGGTGGAGGCCGCAAGGGCCCGGTTGATGAAATACGACACGAGGATGACCCCGCCTCGCGCTTTAGAATTGACGACTGACCTGCCTCCGTTTTTTTGTTGAAATCAATTCCTCAACCCGATAGCATTCTTGCCGATAGGAGAGTTAAGTATGCTATCGGGCAAACTCATTATCATTACCGGGGGCACCGGCTCATTCGGAAAGAAATTTGTCGAGACGATCCTGACACACTTTGATAACCAATGATGCCAAGGGACCATCTGTGAGCCACTCCAGCGTCAATACTGGGATCTACCCCGAACTGGCACCGGTGTCTGATAACATTTGAAGAGCCCGCCGGACTGAACAAAATGGGACTTGTAAGACAGACGATAGACAGGTTGAAGGACAAGAAAAAGAAGCGGCTGGTAGAGAACTACCTGTCGCTTTCGGTTCTGCAGACCGCCAATTATCTGCTGCCTCTTATAACTCTGCCCTATTTGACCAGGGTTCTTGGGGTCGAAAAATTTGGTCTGGTCATGTTCGCCGGCGCTCTTATTAAGTACTTCATGTTCCTTACCGACTACGGTTTCAATCTCTCAGCAACCAGAGAGATTGCCGTTCACCGCACAGATATCCGAAAAGTCTCTGAAATATTTTGGAGCGTGATAAGCATTAAAACCGTTATTCTGTAGATCGGTTTTGGCTTGTTGGCCCTGCTAGTTTTTTCCTTTGAAAAGTTCAGGGTCGACTGGGCGCTTTACTTTCTTGCTTATGGCATGGTGATCGGCCAGGCCTACTTCCCCATCTGGTTCTTTCAGGGAATGGAAAAAATGAAATATATTACGGTTCTGAACATCACCGCCAAGCTGATTTTTACCGTCCTGATTTTTGTGGTGGTAAGGGAGTCATCAGATTACATCTATGTTCTGTTGATAAACTCGTTCGGGTTCATCGTTGCCGGGGTTGTATCATTTTGGATCGTCTTAAGACATTTCAAAATACGCCTTGTATTTCCTCCAGTAAGGATTGCTTATGGTTATCTTAAGGACAGTACACAGTTTTTTCTGTCTCAAGTTTCAGTAATGGCCTGCACTACATCCAATACCTTTGCGCTGGGTATCTTCGTCAACAATCAGGCAGAGTTGCCTATTACGCTGCTGCGGAACAACTCTACAAAGCCATGCAGGGCGTTTTTGCCCCCATAGTTGATGCTCTCTACCCTTATATGGCAAAAGAAAGAAACATAAAGTTATATAAGGGGATATATTATGGGGCATTGGTGGGTGTGCTCATTGTCAGCATGGTTGCTATCTTCTTCAGTGAGCCAATCACACGGTTAGTTTTTGGAGGCGGCTTTGAAGCAACATCAATCCTGCTGAAATTGTTTTCGTTGCTGATTATTGTGTCGGTGGCGTCAATCCTGCTGGCGTATCCATGCTTGGCGGCTCTGGGGCATTCTCGATTCGCCAACTTAAGCGCCGTCCTCGGTTCCATTTTGCACTTGGTTCTTTTGTCGCTAGTGATTCCCATAATGAATATTTACGTGGTAGTTATCGTCACAATTATTAGTGAATCGATAGTACTGTTGATGAGAGCCTATGCTGTAAGAAAGTATGATTTATGGAGACTTCACCCTGGGTTACAAGAGTCCAGTTGATGTTTGAAGGAGCGGTAATCCTATGTTAACCATGTGCCGGTTTTATTTACGGGAGGCCGTGCTGATCTATTTTGTTGACACAAAAGGGTGGAAGTATACAAACCAATGGTTTAGTTTGTTGTGCTAATTATGGCATGTATAGCCCATATTCAACGTCCGGAGATGCGAAAAGAGCGAGGTGTATATGTCACAAGCTACGATTGTTTCACTGTTAACAACCAAGAACGAGGAACGGAATATAGAAGCCGCCATAAGGTCGATCGTTCCTCTTACAAGGAGCATCCTGATTATTGATTCATTGTGGTACGCCGGTTATTGCTTACGGCAAAGGCGGCGCGCTGGAGACAGTGATCGAAAATGAAACCGGCCTCTTTTTCTACGAACAAAGCCTGAAGGGGGTGGTCGACGCCGTGCGTCGGTTTGAAACAATCAGAGATGGCTTTGACCCTCATACCATTCGCCGTAATGCTTTGCGCTTTTCTAAGGAGCGTTTCCATAGAGAGTTCAATTCGTTCGTTGACAAAGCAATTAGCAAGCATTTTGAGACAGCTCATCAGCGCCGCGACAACAGTGATTCTTATCGGGAAGGGTTTCTCCAGCCAGAAGAAAGACATGTTTTCTGTTGGCTATCACCAGATTCCTCCAAGGCTGAAACTAATTCTCCCGGGAGTGACCACGAGTGCATGATTTCGAAGTAATTGCCCCTTTTATCAAACAATCCGGGCAATTGGGTATGGGCTACGCGCGGAATGATTTTTCGCCTTCGAGTAGAAATCATTTCCATTTGCAGGTCATACATGAGTCGCCGGTGGGGGGATGTCCACAGCCGACCCTAACCTGTTAGCAGGTAACAAGATTGACAAGAGCGTGGAAGAAGCATTGACGGCACGGAATTTGTAAGCAAACGAAGTGGAATAATGCAGCAGCGTAGGAGATAGTTAGTAGCAAGGAGAATAACAATGAAAGGCAATTTCACCGACTCAGGCAACAGCTTCGAAGGCCACAGCCAGGATGGGTCTGACCGTAATCGTACTCCTCCTGTGGAGACAGAGATCGACCTGTTTGCCCTGACAGGACTCGTTGTGAAGAGAAAGAAATGAATAGCCGCCACGGTTGGGTCGATTATGATTATTGCCACCCTGACGCTGTTGCTCCTTCCCAACAAGTACACATCCACCGCTTCCATTCTTCCATCAGGCGCAGTAAGAAAGCTCGGGGAATTGGCAGAAATCAGCGGTTTTGGTGGGTTCGCGCTTAAGGACGAGAGCTCGTCGATGCTGTTTCCGGTGGTTCTCAGGTCGCGCCTGATACACGAAGCGGTTCTCAACAGAGAGTATTCTTTTACACACAATTCAAAACCGATGACACTGACACTCGCGGAGTATTTTAGCCTGGATAATTCCGACAAACAGCGCAAAGCTCTGACGAATATAACCTCCATTGGATTGGACAAAAAGACCGGAGTTATTGATATTGCTGTAGAGATAAAATACCCCGAGTTCTCTCGTGCGATCCTGAACCAGTACCTGGCTGGATTGGAGACTTTCAACCTTCACAAAAGACGTTCACGGGCAAAAGACAATGCGCAGTACCTAGCCCGACAACTAAAGGAGATGCAACAGGAGCTGGAGCAGGTGGAGGATAGCCTGGAACAATTCCAACTGGTTAACCGCGACTGGGCTGTAAGCAGCGACCCGTCAATAACGAAGATGCTGTCAAGACAACAGAGAGATATTGAAGTGAAATCTAAGACCTATCTTTTCCTTCGACAGGAATTAGAAATCGCCAAGCTTGACGCACAGAAAGATGTCCCCATCGTCCGGATTCTTGACCAGCCGTCACTGCCCGCCGAGAAGTCAAGCCCGCACCGGACGCTGATAATGGCAGTGTGTGGTGTGTTATCGTTGTTTGCCACTCTGTTTTTCGTTGTTGTTTTCGAGGCGCTCAAGAAGCGCAGCGCCGGACCTGACAAGGAGTCATACCAGACTCTCACGAAAGACCTGCAACGGACTTTCCCACGTGTTACCCGTCTGGTCACCAGGAGGGCACGGGAGGAGACTGTCAACGCGTAGTCGGTTGGAAAGCCCGACCGTGGGAAAAGGCTGAAAGAAGACGGGTTCTAAAATGGTTGAGATTTGCACTCGCGGCGGATATTTCCGTTGATTTTTTTCTGCTGGTGTTATATTATATTAAAGCTTGTCAGTTGCACCGCCTCGGCATGAGTAGCGAGGTGGTTCATGCTGATAAATAAGAGGGACTTGCCCCTGCCTGGTGGGGTTCCCGAGTGGCCAAAGGGAACAGACTGTAAATCTGTCGGCGAAGCCTTCGGAGGTTCGAATCCTCCCCCCACCATTTTTTTATGCCCGCAAGCGCGGGCTTTTTTGCTTTGGCTCCCGCTTCACCGATTAGATGGATTTTTTCAAGTTATGGCGGGTGGCTCACTGCCTGCCCGTCGCGGGCCGGGCCTTTGAACGGCGGTGGGCTTCCAGCGATAAACCGCTCTCTTATCCTACTCCAGGGAGTAAGCCACCCGGGCTGAATGCTTAGCGAGGCTCGTCTATACCGTTGAGATGCTTCCGGGCAATGCCGTAGTAGATGAGAAACGCCACCCCGGCGAAGATAAACATCAGACCGAAGACGCTCTCACCGGTAATGTAATCCTCAGCGAGCTGACCGATCACCAGCGCCACACCGATGCCGACCAGGACCATACCCCATTTAAGTGACGACAGCCGCTGGAGTTGTGCGCTTTTGATAAAGAGATGCTTCACCTTCTCATCCACCATTCCCTTGGCGATCAGCCGGTGACGGGTCATGGTGTCGGAAATGATCTTAACTATGGCGACTATTGCAGTGAACACAACCGCTGGAATCAAGATGTTCTCTAACATATTACTCTCCTTCCGTTTTAAAGTTCTTCTATTACAGTAAGACCGGCATGACGACTAAAGGTTGCACCAACCTGAGAAAAAACTTGCAACATCTTTTGGCTGCAACTGTCGTATCTTAGTGTATGGAGAGCGACCGCTCCGAAAGCAGGCTGCTGGTTGCCGAGGTGCTCAATGGTAACTCGGCGGCTTTTAAGATACTGATTGAGCGGTATCAAAAGTTGGTAAGCCACGTGGTCTTCCGCATGGTTTCCAATAGATCGGACCGGGAGGATATTTGTCAGGAGGTCTTTATCAAGGTGTATCAGAACCTTGCCGGCTTTCACTTTAAATCTAAGCTGTCGACGTGGATAGCATTTATAGCGTATAACGCCTGTATCAACCATCTGGAGAAAAAGCGTCTCCCACTTCTGGATGACCTGCACCAGGAAGAGAACGCGCTCGAACAGTATGCCAGCGACGCCACTACTCCGGACTGTTATGCGGAAACGCAGGACATTGCAGCTCGAGTGCGCTTTGAGATCGATAAGCTGCCGGTTCATTTTCGGGCCGTTGTGACCATGTATCATTTAGACGAGATGTCGTACGAGGAGATCGCCGAGGCAACCGGTATGCCGTTGGGAACGGTGAAAAGCTATCTCTTTCGAGGGCGGAAGCTCTTGAAAGACAGGTTGAGCAAGAAATACCAACTGGAGGATATATGGCAGTGAGGCATCTTACCGACGAGCAAATCCAGCGCTATCTGGATGGAGGCATATCCCGCGACAGCGACGCGTCGCATCACCTTCAACACTGCCAGGCGTGCATGCGACAGCTTGAGTTGTACCGGGAGGTGTACGAGAGTCTCCAGCAGGATGTCGGCTTCAAGCTGACGCCCGGCTTTGCCGAATCGGTCATGACCCGACTGGCCGCAACGTCCGAGAAAAGCTCACGGGTTAGCCTTGCCGGTTTGATTCTACTTGTTTTCGGGACCGTCGTTACGACGGGCCTGGCGCTCTATTTCCTTGAGGTGAAAGCTCTCACCGAGATGTTGGCAAGCCTTTCCACGGTGGGGATCAACTTCGGTTCGTCCTTTGTTGAATCGCTGAGGATGGCCACGGCAAGTTTAGGGGTGAGCACGGACATAATATTGTCCACCGGCCTGATTTTGCTTACGTTTGCCATACTGGATAGGCTATTGATTCGGTTACGCAGCAGCCATCTCTGCGTGTGACGTTGCCGCACTATCTCATCATCAAAACCAACTGTGCGAGATGATAGCATCGCCCCGCGTTCTTTTTTTCTGGCGCCGGCATAAGCCGCTCCATAACTTTGCCGGAAACAGGCTGGAAATTAAACAGGAGACTATATGGAAGATAAAGAAATATCAGTGAGCATGGAGCTTGTCAAGGACTACGAGTTTAAGGTCACCTTTGATGAAAGATTGGCCGAACTGCTGATGGACGAACCACCACCGCTGGGCGCCGACAACGGACCGAACGCCTCAACCGTGCTCTCGGCGGCCGTTGGCAACTGCCTCAGCGCCAGTCTGCTGTTCTGCCTGCATAAAATCCGCGTTAAACCGACGGCGCTAAAGACGACCATCACGACAAAGATGGTGCGAAACGAGAAAAAGCGCCTTCGTATCGGCTCCAGCCATGTCACCATCACACTTGGTTTTGACCCCGAGGGCCGCGACCGCCTTGGCCGCTGCCTCGATTTGTTCGAAGATTACTGCGTCGTCACCCAGAGCGTGCGCGGCGGTATCGACGTGTCGGTCGAAGTTCAGGACGAGAAGGGAGAGGTCATTTATGACTCCCGGGACAAGCATGGGAACTCGTAAGGGATTCTGGGCTCTCAGGTGTTGTAATACAGCTCAAACTCGTGGGGGGTGGGGCGCACCCGGACGGCATCAACTTCCCTGCGTTTGATCTCTATCCAGCTTTCAAGCAGATCCTCGGTGAAAACTCCTCCGGACAGAAGGTACTCATTGTCCTGCTTCAGAGCGTCAAGGGCTTTGGTCAGGGAAGTGGGGAGGTGGGGAATCCGAGCCAGTTCGCGCTTAGACAGTCGGTCGAGATTTTTGTCAAGCGGTGGGCCGGGATCAATTTTGTTTTGGATGCCATCGATCCCCGCCATCAGCATAGCAGCATAGGCGAGGTAAGGATTCATGGAGCCATCAGGCGGCCGGAATTCAAACCGCATCGTCTTGGGGTTGCGTAGGTAGCCGGGAATGCGGATACAGGCGGTACGATTGCCGACAGAGTAGGTCCCGGCCACCGGTGCCTCAAAGCCGGGTACCAGCCGCTTGAACGAGTTGGTTGAGGGATTAGTGAAGGCCAGGATGGAATCGGCGTGCGCCAGCAAGCCCCCTATGTATTGCAGACCCAATTGCGAGAAACGAGCCGGACCTTCCTTGTCGTAAAACAGAGAGCCTTTGCTGTTTGCAAGATACTGGTGCACGTGCAGGCCCGATCCTGGTTCATTGAAAAGCGGCTTGGGCATGAAAGTCGCCGATTTGTTCATCCGGAAGCACTGATTCTTAACGACATATTTGACCATCATCGACTGATCGGCCATCTTCAACAGAGGCGCAAACTGTACTTCAATCTCGTGCTGACCACCGCCGCCCACTTCGTGGTGATGATATTTCATTTCAATACCGACATCAGCCAGCATAGTCGTGATCTGGGAGCGCAGGTTGAAGGTGCGATCCATCGGCGGTGCGATATGATAACCTCCTTTGTGCGGTATCTTGTGACCGAGGCTCTCCTCGTCTTCCGAGCCGTTCCACACTTCCTCGGCTGATTCCAGGAGATAGAAGGCCTTGTTTGGCCCCTGGAAGAAATTCACCCGGTCGAAGACATAAAACTCAAACTCCGGACCAATGATCGCTCTGGCGCCCCGGATAATCTTAGTCAGATGCTTCTCAGCATCGGCTGCCACGCGTCGCGGGTTTCTTGAATAAGGAGTAACACTGTCGCCAATCTCCATAATGTTGCCCAGCAGGGAAAGGGTGGGACGTTCGAAGAAGAGATCAACAAAAGCTGTCTGTGGATCCGGCAGCATAATCATGTCCCCCCGTTCGATAGAGGAGAAACCCGGCAGGGAAGAGCCGTCAATACCAACCCCCTTGCTGAAAAGGTCCGGCTTGAGGGATTTTATCGGTAGGGTTATGTGGTGCCACTGACCGGGAAGATCGCAGAATTTCAGGTCTATGTATTCGGCCTTAGTTTCTTTGGCCATTTTCGACAGCTTTTGTATTGTCATGCGGCACTTCCTTCTACAAGCCAAGATTGTGATATTATCAAAACAATATAATCGGCCTGGCAGATTTGACAAGGAATTCCGGCCCTCACGAGGGTAGAAACACCGTGTCGACCGACAGCAGGCACCGATAAGTTCCCTCGTCCCTCGGCGCTACCAAGAGTAACTTTGCCTTGACAACTGTACATTTCTGTTGTATACTAACATTGTTAACTAGACGTGCAATTCCGATAAGCGGATGCGCGAAGGTACTATTCAGAAGTTGTCGAAGCAAACTAAGGAGAAGGACATGCAATTTCAATCCAAAGGACGTAAAATGTCGCGTTATTTTGTTGTCGTAAGCTTGGCAGCCCTGCTGACAATCTCGGTGGGACATGCCCAGGACGGCCTCGACCTGGAGGTCATCGTTGAGGAAGTCAGTGCCTTCCCAGGGGAGCAGAATGTTGTTATCTCGATTTACATGAAGAATTACCACGACAGTGTAGCCGGATTCAATATGTGGCTTATACTTGACCGGCCGGACATCATGGAGTTTCAGATAGTCCTGGATACAACCGGCACCCTGATTTCGAGTTGGGAATTCATGGGCGCCAATTCGCTCGGAGGCTTGGGACACGATCTGGCGTTCTTTGCCATGTCGAATAATATGCCGCCGTATACGAACGTCATTGACTATCCCCAATACGGCGAGATTCCACTGGTAAAACTCATCGCAGACGTCTATGACATTCCCGACACAATGACCGACAGAACAGTCAAAATACATGTCGTTACTGAACCCCTCAACAATTTTTGCTTTTCGGATCCATACGGCAACTGCATCGGTTACGTGGAAGGGGGTCTGGATACCACGAAGGTAACCATTACCGACGGCTCGCTGACTGTCTTAATCCCAATCTGCGGTGATATAGACGGTTCGGACGGGAACCCCAATGTCGTCGATTTGACCTATTTTGCAGAATATCTGTTTTTTGAGGGGCCGTTCCCACCTGTCGTGGATATGGCGAACGTTGATGGAGAGGGTGGGATAAATGTCGTCGACTTGACCTATCTGGTGGAATTCTTGTTTTTCGACGGTCCCACACCGAATTGTCCGTAACATGATTCTTTAGCTGTTATAATACAATAATTTCCGTGGCCGGTGTACGTCCTCGTGCGCCGACTCCATGAGACGCGGCGGAGGGGGAGAGGCTGTCCCAAAAGTGTTATTCTCGATCGCTTTAACTCCCAAGGACGTCTTTGCGAGGAGTCCGGCAGCCGCCGGACGACGTGGCAATCTCTTGCTACCGAAACAGTTCCGCTGCTGAGATCGCCACGTTCCCTTCGGTCGCTCGCGATGACGGAGACTTGTGAGACAACCTCGGGACGTCCGCCGCGCACTAACGCCGCGTTCAGAAGCTAATAGTATTAATTGTCGTATAATAATTGGATATCTGCATCATCCCGCCAGGCGCTCAATCTGGTCGATTTGCTCGGTCACCATCTCCAGAGTGATGCCGCGCATGCACTGCATCCGGCCGTCCCCGGTCAGCGGGCATTTGTTTTTCACGCAGCTAATGCAGTCGAGGTGGTCGAGGTATATGAGCCGTTTGCGGGGGGAAATGGGCGAGGTTGATTTGGGATCGTCGGCGCCTGATAGAACTATCAGCGGTATACCGACCGCCGCCGCGAGGTGCGCCGGTCCGGAGTCGTTGCCGACAAAAAAGCGAGCGTTTGACAGAATAGCGGCTGCCTCTCGCAAGGTGGTCTTTCCGGCCAGGTTGGCGACTTCTTTGGCACCGGCCGCGGTCGCGATTTTGTCGCCATCGGACCCCTCCTCAGCCGCGCCTATCAGCACAACCTTCAAGCTGTGGCGGGAAACTATGGCCTTTACCAATCCAGTGTAATTCTCTATTCCCCACCGTCGTGACTCCGCGACGGCTCTGAAGGCGACGGTTGCGTATTTATCGTTCTCACCAATCCCGAAACTTGAAAGCGTCTTCGTGCCGCGCTGTATATCGTCATCGTTGAGGAACAGTTTCGGCCTGGTAGACTCCAACTCCACCTCGGCGCCGCGCCTGAGCAAGTTGAAGTATAGCTCGCTGCGGTGGGCGGAGTTGAGCGGGGTGGGCAGGGCCAGCGGACGAGACAGCAACAGCCTGCGACCATCGGCAATGTAACCGATGCGTTCCTTGACGCCGGCCAGCTTGAAGGCAGCAGCCGCTCCAAAAGAGGGAGGAAGGATATATCCGATGTCAAAATTGCCCGTGGAAATCAGGTCTTTGATTTTCACCACTGCAATCAGCCCGTGTACATGAGCCGGCGGAATCCTGATAATCTCGTCTATGGCCGGGTTCTGCTCGAACAGTTCGGCCAGATACTCGGGAACCAGAAGAGTAACGGTCGCGCCGGGGTAGGCCTCGCGGGTTTCATTGATCATGGGTAGCGCCATGATGCAGTCGCCCAGGTGATTGGGCGCGCGGATCAGAATCTTCAAAGACATTACCCGGTATACTTCCCTTCCAGCGCGATTTTGTCAAGAAGATATTGTTTCAGCTCTTCCAGGTATTTATTTTTTGCCTCAAGGTAGTCAATCCTGCTCTCAAGATAGGTGATCATAGAGACCTGGCCGTCGTCGAGGCGGAATTTGGCGATACCGAGTTTGCTCTTGGCCAGCTCAATCTGCTTGTTTAACACGTCCAGCTTACGATAGCCGACATCGAGCCGGTTAATGAGATTGACTATCTGAGCGCGGGCTGATCTTTTGGACCGTTCATACTCGATTCTTGCTTTTTCCTCTGAGAGCCGGGCGGCCTTTACCTCGGCGCCTGACGCCCCACCGTCCCAGATGGGATAGGTGAAGTTAAGAGAGACCTCCCAGCTATTGGCCTTGATGTTGTCGTCTTCCATCCCTTCGGTTTTCACCTTTCCCCGTCCCAAAGAGTACCTGGCCGCGAGGTTTCCATTCAGCCCGTGCGATGAAGCGGCGTAGTCGGCGGCGCGTTGCTCCTTCCGATGTTCGTGGCGTGCTTTGTGGACATCAACACTTTCTTCCCAACGTTCGATGAGCGTCTTTTTTTCTCTCTCATCCAGGTGCTGAGCTATTTCCGGTGCCGCCGACAGGATTGTCTCGGAGGCTTCAAAATCCAAAAGAATCGCCAGCTCTCGGTTTTTCTCCTGCAGCTGGTTATCGATATCAAACTGCTCCAGCTCAGCGTCAAGGCGAGCTGAGGCCGACTCCAGCCAGTCTTCCTCCGATATGATGCCATCCTGTAACTTAACCGAGTCGACATCGGCCTTAAGACGAGCCGACTCCAGCTTGTCGCGTGTAAGCTCCTCTTTCAGTGACAACTGCAAGACCCCAAAGTAGGCTTCCGTTACTTCTTTTTTTAGAGCGGCAACTTCTTCGAGCTTAGCCAGGCGGGCAATCTCAAGGTCATCTTTCTTGTTATTAAGGTCATTCATGGCGTCTGACGGCTTGAGGAACGGCTGCTCAAATTCGAAATTGAAATAACCCTCGCGTGTGTTCTGATCAACCGTAACATTCAGGTCGCTCCCCAATGGATACATAGCATCCTTGTTGAGGAGGTTTCCCCTAACAATCAATTGACCTCCTGAGATCAGATTCTGTTTGAGCTCAATGTTGCTGGTAAAATCAAAATCCGTCGTTTTTATCAGTTGTTTTCTTGGTAACCCAGCGTAATGGCGAAATGATTCGTTTACACTATAGGCTGGCAAGTTGCCGTTTATGCTGATCTCCGGCAGATAGAAATTAACGCGCTCGGCAAAGTAGTTTGTCTCGGCGACTTCAAGGTTGCCTCTGATAATCTCGGCCCGGCTGGTGCGAGTAACGGCCAGTGCAATGGCCTCATCCAGTGTCAATTCCCGCGACCAGGATAGCTGCGTGGTGATTAAAACTAATGCAACAATGACACTCATGAATCCACTAAGACATTTTCTTACCATAATCACTGTTCCTTTCATATTCATGTATAGTGAAGAAAGCGTGCTGTCACGACACGAGAGTAAACGTAACGGGGTTCTCCCGGAAGCCCAAGTCCCGTGAGCGGCGGACGTCCTCGTCCGCCGTCTGCCCACTATTGTAAACGGCATGACGCGGCGTCCGCCTGAGGCGGATACCGTGCACGAAGGCAATTCTGAGACAGTCTTTAGCCACCGGCCTACTCATATCTCAACGCCTCAATGACGTCGAGCCTGGCGGCTTTGCCGGCTGGATAAAGGCCAAAGACAATCCCCACGGTAGTTGACACCCCCACGGCTAGAAAGATGGAGAAGATCGACACGATTGTCGGCCATTCGGCGTAAAAAGAGATCACTTTGGCCAGGGCCAGGCCGAGGCCGATTCCAATGAAGCATCCGACCAGGCATATCACCACCGCCTCGACTAAGAACTGCCGCATGATGTCCAGCCGCGTGGCGCCAACGGCTCGGCGCACGCCAATCTCACGAGTGCGCTCCAGAACGGTGGCCAGCATGATATTCATAATCCCAATGCCGCCGACCAAAAGCGAAATCCCGGCGATGGCCCCCATGATGATATTGAAGATTCGCTGGGTCTTCTGCGTCTGGCGCAGCAGCGACTCCGGTACCACGATGTCGTAGTCATCCACTCCGAAATGTCGACGCCGCATAACTCGGTCGATCAGCCTGGTCAACGCGTTGACATACTTCAGGTCCGTCACCGTGACCGTCAACTGATCGATCTCCGGTATATTGAATTTCTGTGGCTCCTCCTCCTCGGTGCTGCGCCAGTGCCGCCCGAATCTGGTGCGCGTTTCCAGGAAAGAGCGATCAAACTTTTTGAGCGCCGTATTGATAGGGATATAGACGTCCTCGTTGAGATTCTTTAGTTCGAAACCCTCCACTTTGCCGCGACCGATATACTTGTCCGCCATGATACCAACGACGGTGAAATTAAGATCGCCGATGCGCACCGTCCGACCGATGGGATCCTCAAAGGCAAACAGACTTCGTTTGGCTTTTGCCCCCAGCACACAGATCTGCGCAAAGGAGTCGTTGTCCGAATCGGTAATAAACCTACCCCGTTCCACCTCGATCGAAGAGGAGTAGACATACGAAGGGATCGTGGCCACAACCCTCACCGGGGCTTCGTCGGAGCCGTGATAAATGGTCTTGACAGCCTCAAATCTCTGCGGCACGACGTTCGCCACCAGCTCGGTGAACTGGGCAATGTTCTCGCCGTCAGCCAGCGAAAGCCCCGGCGAACGCGCCAATCCCAGGTCCGAGCTAAGACCTTCTTCCGGCTCTTTGGCGTTGACAATCACGTTGTTGATCCCTAAGATAGATATTTGCTCGAGAGCTTCCTGCTTGGCTCCCTCACCGATGGAAAGCATGGCAATCACTGCCCCCACCCCAAAGATGACGCCGAGCATGGTCAGAAATGTCCGCAGCTTGTGCGCAGCTAAAGAATCAAGTGAGATTTGGAAGACGCGGCGGTAGATCATCGGGAACTCGTCTTAGAGGGTTTGCCTTTGACGCCCCGAGGCGGCGGCCGTTTCCCTACGTTCATCTCCGGTTCCGTCGCCCTGTCACCGGGCAGACCGGGTTCCTCCAGGGTCGGATCGATAAGACAAATCTCCTCCCCACCCTCCAGGCCGCTCACGATCTCAATGGCCATGTCGTTGCGGCGGCCAACCTCAACTTCTTTTTTCTTTTTGTTCTTAAGGTAGACGACGGTTTGTCCTTCCTTCTCGAACACCGCTTCAAACGGTACCGAAACAACGTCGGGAATACGGTCGATGATCACCGCGCACGAGGCCGACATGCCCGGCTTCAAGTTCTCGTCGCCGTCGACGATGGAGACCTCAACGTCAAAGACGTTGATCCGGGAGTTATAATTTTTCTTACGAGCCAGGACACTCTTTTTCGTGACGACTCCCTGGTACCGCTTGTCGGGGAAGGCATCAAGCGTCACTTCCACCTGCTGGCCAGTGTCGACCTTGCTGGCGTCAACTTCGGAGACGGTCGTTTCCACCATCATTTCCGAAAGATCAGGCAGATTGATCAGCCCCTGCCCCGGCCAGGGGGAATCCCCCTCCTGCACCTTTGCCATTGTCCCACCTTTCCAAATCTCAAGATAGACCACCAGTCCCGGAATCGACGCGGTAAGGGTCATCTGCGCCAGCTCTTTCTTGGCCAACCCGACCTTGTCGCGGGCACGCTCCACCTCGACTTCCGCTTTCTCCACGTCGGACTTCAACTGATCCAGCTTGGCCTCAATGTTCAGTTCTGCCAGCTCCAGTTCGAGCTTTGCTTCCTCGGCAACGCGCGCGGCTTCGTGCTTTTTTTCATCATAGTTGCGGCGTGCCTTTTCCAGGTTCAGCCGCAACTGCTTTTCCTGAATCGTATACTCCTGCCGGGCTCGGTCCAGCCCGGCCAACTTGATTTTCAGGTTAGACTCGTGCTCGGCCAGGTCCGCTACCTGCTTGGTAGCGTCAAACTTGATCAGCGGGGCGCCTTCCTGTACCATGGTGCCTTCGGGCGCCAGCCAGGTGATCTGCAAGCCTCTTATCCGCGGAGCGGAGAGAGTGACGGCGCGCGTGGCATCGACCGTACCGTTCTCGTTGAGCGATATGACAAACTCCCCTTTGGAAACTTTGGCCGTCGGTATTTCATACGAGGTGGAAAAGAGAGCGTTAACTCCGAAATAGCCACCAATAATAACAAACAGCGCAATGACAACGAATACGAGCTTTTTCAAAACGTTCTTCCTCATCTTAATGATTCACCTGGAACTGTCAACGCCGTGGCAGCCCGGGTTTCGAATCTGGCCTCTTCCTGGAAGCCGTGCAGGTTTTGCCAGGCCGACACGAATTTCACCTGGGTCAGGTCATGGGCGGTCTTCCGATCCTGTGTCATTCGAAATGTCAAAGCTAGTGTCGTGTCCCGGATATATGTTCATATATTCTTTTGTAGTAGCACGGGCATCCTGCCCGTGAATCATGGGCAAGATGCCCATGCCACGATTTAATTTGCCGCTTTTTATTGTGAATAGATTCCTGGGACACGACAATAATACATCTTTCATCAGCAACCTCATCAGCCTGGAAAAGGCTTCTCGGTCGCCAGTCTTCGCCTGGCGTACAAGATGTTCAACAATCTCATGACCGGCATACACCATAGCTACAATATCTACTATGTATGACAACCGGTGGAAGAATAAGATTAATGCCGTCGCTTCATGACAGGAGAGAAGTCCGAAGAAGCTCAGGCGGGAATGTCGGGTTTTTCGTCCGCCTCTGGCTGACTCAGAACCCGACCTACAAAACTGCTCCATATCAGTGTTGTACCGGCACACCGAAGGGAAAGTTGCTTCCTTTCTCATAGTTTCCACCGGCGGTGGGTCCACATCCACTGGTCGGGATACCTGCGTATGCCGTCCTCAAAGAACTTTGTGTACGCCATCGTCATCGTTTCAATGTTCTTTTCGTCATTGCCGCTATTGGGAGGATAGATCGGTTTGCCGGCCATGACCACATGCCGGTCGTACCGCTCACGGCGTATTAAAAGCGGGATCAGGGGACATTTCGCTTTGAGCGCAAAGGCCGCCGGCCCTTTGGGAGTGGCTGCTTTGCGTCCGAAGAAGTCCACAGTCACGCCGCCGGAGTGAGCATGCTGGTCGGATACGAGTCCGGCAAAGTGATTTGCTCTGAGGCACTTGAATACGCCCCGGATACTTGTTTTCAGGGGGATAATGCCCACCCCCATTTCTCGGCGGAAGTCATTAAGTAGGTTGTCCACCTTCTGGTTGTGCTGGGAACCAACAAGAAAGTCCATAGGATAACCACTTGCCGCAATCCAACTGCCCAGCAGTTCCCAGTTGCCAAAATGGGCAGTTACTATTATCCCCCCCTTGCCCTCGTCATGCACCTTCCGAAGATGCTCCAACCCATCCAGGAATGTAATCTTTCTGGTTCCCTCCAGCTTGATCTTGCCAAACCTGGCGAACTCCACGAGAGTGCGCCCGATGTTCTTAAACACCCGCTTGATAATGGCCTGAATCTCCTGCTCAGTGAGAGTGTCTCCCATCGCTTTTTTTAGATTCTCATAGGCAATCCGCCGCCGAGACGGCAGCAACATGTAAGCCAGGCTGCCCAGCGCCGCGCCGAAGGTGTCGGCCACCCGGGGCGACAGGAGACCGGCCAGCTTCACACCGAGAAGGGTACCCAGATACTCAATATTATGGCTTAATCGCGCCATGGTTCGTCTTCGTCGTCTATCTTTTCGGGGTTGGCAGGATCGCCGTAGTCAAAGTCAGTCGATTGCAGCCGCTCTTCCTGTTCCCACTTCTTGTAGTATTGCCGCTTCTTGCGGTAGCGCAACGCCGCCCCGATGACAACGATTATTGCAAGGGCTAACCAGAAATACATAGTGTCCATGAATAGTGTTGCAACGTTATAGTGAAGGGTCAAGTATTCGTGAAATTCTTTTTCGAACTCGCTGTAGTTCGACCCAGACGATGCCATCAAGGCATTATCGACCGATGAACCCTTCGCGATTTCGTCAAGAAACCTGTTTAGCGCATTCGATCCGTACTGATCAAGCAGGTATTTCACCGCCAGATATGACTGGGCATAGGCCACGCCTGCCTGGCTTTGATTAAATCGATTGACCTGCTTGATCTTTCTTAGCGGGATGAACTGCCCGAAAATAGCCGCCTTGCTCATCGCCAGGTTGTCCGACCAACTCCACTCCGTGGAAACCAGCATGGCCACCCCCTCATCAAACCACCTGGGCGCCGAATAAAAGCCGCTTCGGTGCGCCACGACAAGGTGGGCATACTCATGCGCCAACAACTCGGCCAGGGACTTGCCGATATTGAACTTGTCAGGTGATTTGATGGCTATCGATTTGCGTTCGGGGAGAGCCACCGCTGCGCCCCAGTCCGGGAAGCGCCCACGTACCAGCCTCTTGAAAGAATCCGCATCCTCCATAATGTATACCGACGGTTTATACGGCAACGTATCGGTCAGCATTTTACTCAAAAGAATCCTGACGTTGTTCAGGACGGAATCAGCCAACTCAACATACCGCGGATTGTCAGCATAAAAGATAAAATTTGCCCGCTCAATCGCTTTGGATGGATGGCTCTTGACCCCACCGCGAGCGGTGGGCCACCCAAGTCCACTGCCCCAGAAGCTAAGGGACAGAAAGAGAGTAAGTATCCACGCCATTTTCCTCATTGATGCAATATATGAATTACACCAAAGAATTGAAAGGGGGTTGTGTTGTTCTGTAAGTGGCGGTAACATCTTTAGAAGGGCTTGTTCTCGTAGGGTATTTTGGGGAAGCAGGGTCTCAAGCTGTTGCAGGGTCGGTAAATAGTTTAATTACGTGGTGGACGTACGTCCTCGTACACCGATTCCTCTTGGGACGCGGCATCCGCTTGAAGTGGACACCACCCACAAAGTATTCAAATGCCTGCTCGTTAAATTTTTACTTGATCACGGAATGCGAAATGGACTACTCTGAAGACGGCCCGTTAGTGTGCGAGCGTGAATGTCTTGATTATCCTGTCGCGGTACTGATGGCCGTTGCTGGCCGGGGTGACATTAAGGTAATGCACGTTATGGCCGAAACTACAATGTGACAGAACAACCAACCAATAAGGAGTTCAGTATGAAGAAGCCACTTTTGACGGCGGTGTGTGTGATCGCTTTCGCATTCGGCGTTTCAGCGCAGGTACCGGCGCCGTTTAGTCTGTATGCCGGGGGAGCGCTAAGCCTGCCCAACGCACCCGATGACTTCAAGGACAGCTTCAAAACCGGCTATCATGGGCTGGTCGGGCTGGGATATAAGATGGGCCCGGGATTCCAGCTTGTCGGTAAAGCCGAGTATCATAAGTTTGCGTTTGATTTTACCGGCCGGTCAGGTATTGATGGCGGCGACAACAAGATGTGGATGTTCGGCTGCGACGGGCGCTTAGCCATTGACCTTCTAGCCGCTCCCATCAAGCCCTTCGCCTTTGTAGGTGTCGGGATTGCCAACATCAAGCAATCAGAGTTCGGCGGCAACGTGTCCCTGGCCACCGAGCTGAATGACGCGCTGCCCGACACTCAGAACAAAGTTTACTACAACATTGGAGCCGGGATTGAACTCAAGTTTGGGCCATCTTTCAACCTGTTTGTTCAGGGTCGCTATGTGAGCATCGCCACTGAGGGAAACAGCACGAGCTTCATCCCGATAACGGTCGGATTGAAGTTCTTCTAAGCGACAATTTAGGGGAGAAAAGCCGGGGTTATCGCTCCGGCTTTTTTCATGCCTCGTTTTTCTGCCATTGAGGATAGGGATTGCTTCCTTGCTCAAATCGATTCGCGTAATGACACTTCAGTGTTTTCCCAACAGCTATCCGCATTACCCTTGCCATACGAAGGCGGACAGAAACCGTCCGGCTTATTTTCCATGTCTCAGAACAGGCGAAAAAATATTTCGCTGACACGCATTTTTTCATTGACAGCTGAAAATATGCACATATATTTACCGGCACATTATGTGGTAATGTGTGTAAAAGAGTTTAATGTAACTTTTAACCGCAACGGAACGGAGACAGAACAAGTAATGAGCAAAAACCGTATTATTATGTTCGTGACGCCACTTGGCGGAATCCGCGGCGGGAGAAGTCCATCCGGCTTATAGTATAAAAGTGACGATGTCACCCCGCCGCAACTGACTGAGGTTCGGCGGGTTTTTTTATTGCCGCCCGAACGGTCTGTGGAGAGAATCTGTAACCGAAAAAGACATAGGCGATGCGATGAATAGCGAACTATATGCAAACGAACAAGTCAACGCGCAGGAAAAGACAGTCAATTCGAGACAAGCTTTCGCCGGACTGCTTCCCCTGCTGAAACCCCACAAGCGGCCGCTTCTGTTTTGCCTTTTCCTTCTGGCGGGAGCCACTCTTCTGTCGCTGTACTGGCCGATCCTGCTGAAGCGGGCGCTGGACGTTGACATCAAGAACTCTGACTTCCAGGGCCTGCTGGTCACGGCGTTGGGAATTGGGCTGCTTCAGGCGGTGGCACTGGCCCTGCAGTATGTTCAGAGGATAAAGCTGGAGACGATCGGGCAGGGCGTCATGGTCGACCTGAAGCGCAAGCTGTTTGACCATATCCTGTCTTTGGACATCTCATTCTTTGACCGCAATCCGGTCGGACGTCTGATGGCGCGGATCGAGTCGGATACCGAAGCCCTGCGAATGCTGTTCACCAACACGGTGGTTTTGCTGGTCGGGGACCTGCTGCTGATGGTGGGGATTTACGCCGTGATGTTCTATTACAGTTGGCAGTTGACCCTAATACTCCTGGCGGTTGTGCCGTGTGTCGGGTTATTGATCTACATCTTTGAACGGAAAACCACCCCGCGCTTTTTGGAAGTCCGCAAGAAAGTGGCGGAACTGACGGCGACGATAACCGAGTTTTTGCACGGCATGTCGATTGTCCAGATTTTCCACCGCGGCGCCTATGTGCGCCAACGAGTCGACTATGCCAATGAACTGAAGTTTGTCGAGGATCGGTACGTGAATATTGCCGTGGTTCTATTTTTCAATACGGTGTTCTTCTTCGAGCCGATCGGGATCGGCCTGGTGTTGTTCTTTGGTATGCTCTGGGTGAAGTCGGGTGCGCTCACGATCGGCACGATCAGCCTGTTTATCATTCTGATCTGGCGGTCGTTTGAGCCGATCTGGCGCGTCTCGGAGCAGTTGTCCACGATCCAGAAGGCGATCGCCGGCGCCAAGCGGATCTTTGCCCTGCTGTCCGAAGAGCAGAAACTGCCCGATCCGGTCAAGCCGGTTCACTTCAGCAAGCTTGAAAAGGGCATTCGCTTCGAGCATGTCTGGTTTTCCTATACCGGCGATGACAACTACACTCTGAAGGATGTAACCTTTGATATCCAGGTCGGCAAACGAGTGGCCCTCGCGGGCGTGACCGGCGGCGGGAAGTCAACCGTCATTTCGCTCATGCTGCGGTTTTACGACCCGCAGAAGGGCCGTATCACCGTTGACGGAATCGACCTTCGGGATATCCCGAAAGCCGAGTTGCGCCGACGGTTCGCCCTGGTGCTGCAGGATATTCTGCTGTTCCCGGGTGACGTGCACGCGAACATCGGTCTAGAGTCGGAGGCTATTACCGATGAGAAGATCCTTGCTGCCGCTCGGACGGTGGAAGCCGACCGCTTTATCCAGAAGCTGCCGAACGGCTACCGGACCGAAGTTTCCGAGAAGGGAGCCAATTTCAGCCGCGGGGAGCGGCAGTTATTGTCTTTTGCCCGGGCGCTGGTAGCTGATCCGGATCTATTGATCTTAGATGAAGCGACCAGTTCGGTCGACCCCGAAACGGAGCGGACGATTCAGGCCTCGCTTAAGAAGCTGTTGACCGGGCGAACCTCGCTGATAATCGCCCACCGGCTGTCGACGATTCTCGACGTCGATGAGATCCTCGTCATCCGCAACGGAGAGATCATCGAGCGAGGAACGCATACGGAGTTGATTTTGATGGACGGCTACTATTCGAAGCTGTTCCATCTGCAGTTTAAGACGGAAGAGGGAGTGATTGCCAATGCGTAAGAAAATAAAATGGCTCTGGAAATATTACCGGAAATATCCGTATGTCATAGCGGTGCTTTTGGTTTTCACACCGATACAGACGGCGTTTCAAGTATCGATCCCACGGCTTATTCAGTTCGCCGTTGACTACATGGAGGCCGGTGAAGTTCCCGCGAATATCGCTGCTCTATGGCTGGATAACTTCGGACACCAGTTAGGACTTTCGACCCCGGCTACCCTCATGCTGGCCCTTATCGGGATCGGCTTCATAGCCGCCGTTTTGTATGCCTTTGTGCAGACGCACCGGGCGTGGATGAACCTGAGGTTAGAGTGGCTGTTTAGGCAGGAAGCCTTTGACGGCATAACAGGTAAGGGTCCGGACTTTTTCAATAAGTTCCGCACCGGCGACCTGGTGACCCGCATGACCGACGACGTGGCCGAGAAGTTGTCCTGGTTTGCCTGTTCCGGGATATTCCGGCTGTATGAAGCGCTGATAATGGTGTCGTTTACCCTTGTTATGATGGCGATGATCGACCCGATGCTGACCCTCTGGTCGGCCGGGCCGCTGCCGATTTTGATTTTGATATTTTTCAGAAGCTCGACCCTTCTGGACAAACGGTATGACCACCTGCAAGGCCGTATCTCGGCCTTTAACGATGTCATGGAAGCCTGTTTCTCCGGTATCCGGGTGGTCAAGTCGTACGTCAAGGAAAAGGCGCAGAAGGCCAAGTTTCAGAAAGCGGTCAATGAACGCCGTGACGCTGAGATTTCCGCTATCAAGGTGAGTACGGTAGTGGACTCGTTGTACATGTACATCTGGCAGGTCGGGGTCATCATCGTACTGGTGGCCGGCGGCTACATGGTTATCAACGCCAACCTGTCGTTAGGCAAGTTAGTGGCGTTTATCTTCTATGTCGTTTACCTGGTTTTCCCGATGTTTGACATCGGCCAGTTCTTGGTGAAGTCGCGTCAGTCGGCCGTTTCTATTGACCGGCTGGTGGAACTGGAGCGAGTGCCGCTAATGGTCTCCGACCACGGCAGCATTGCTGGCGACGGCCCCACCAGGGGTAGCCTGAGTTTTGAAAACGTCGAGTTTTCGTTTCCCGGCTCGGACAGGAAGATTGTCGACGGCGTCTCCTTCACAATCGAAGCCGGGCAGACGGTCGCCCTGGTCGGGAAGGTCGGTTCCGGCAAAACCTGGCTGGTGAATATGATTCCGCGTCTGGTGGACCCAACCGGCGGCTCGATCAAACTCGATGGCCGTGACCTGCGTCGGTTTAATCTCGAAGACCTGCGCAAAAGTATCGGCTATGTGCCCCAGGAGCCGGCGCTGTTCAGCGATACGGTGCGAGACAACATCCTGTTCGGACGGGAGAACGTCAGCGATGCCGTGCTGGAGTGGGCGGTTGAGGTTTCACAGTTGAAGGATGAAATCGCTGTTTTCCCGAAAGGGATAGACACCCCCATCGGCACGCGCGGGATGGCGATCTCCGGCGGTCAGAAGCAGCGCCTGGCCCTGGCGCGGGCGCTGGTTGGCAAGCCGAAGATTCTGATTCTCGATGACTGCACTTCGGCGCTTGACTCCCGCACCGAGGCCGCTCTCTGGTATCGCCTGCAGGAAGTCATGCCGGATATGACGGCTATCCTGATAACGCACCGCCCGGATGCGCTGGAGCGAGCCGACGCCATCTACGTGCTTGATGAGGGAAGGGTAATCGAGTCGGGAAGGCACTTCGACCTGATGGCGCAAGACGGCCACTACGCCCGAATCTACAAGCGCTACCGTCTGGAGCAGGCGGTGAGTTGATCTAATTCTGTGCGCGGCGTACGTCCTCGTGCGCCGCGTCGTCCATAGCTCTGCTGTGGGAAAGCGTACGTCTACGGTCAATAACCTATTTGTAGGTCACGCCGACTCGCGGCGTGACAAAATGGATGTCAAGCCCCAAGTAGGCTTGATCTACTCAACTCGTAGGTGTCTCCTTAAATGGGTTTGTTTGGTAATTTTTTAATTTTTATCGATAGGCATCGTTTCCGAGGGCTGAGGGTGGGGAAGGCAACGGTGCTCCTGCAGGCGTAGCGGTTGCGTGATAGCCCGATTAAGCTGACGCTCGATGGCATATAGGTAGCGGACTATTCTGAAAGCGTTGAAAGAGGAAGGCAGAACAGAGAACAGGCGGCAGGGGGCGACAGCTGTTTTCTCCACCAGGGTAGCTTCCAGGACGCCAAACGGTTTGAGTCCGATGGTTGGCGAGCCGCGATCAGAGATCGCGGTCACACCCACACCATCGGCGGGCGTCCGGTGACCGGTTGAGGGCGTCGCGTTGCGCCTTTTGGCCTCGAGCGGCTTCGGGCTAGTGCCTGACATAATTGTGCCTTTCTGTTACAAAAGGGAGCGGGGGGAGGATCAATAGCAAAGTTGTTGTGAATTTGCAGGCACCAAGACCCATCTGAAAGGTGGGCCACCCGGCCCGGCGTTGTAGGTCACGCCGACTCGCGGCGTGGCAAAATGAATGTCAAGCCCCAAGTAGGCTTGACCTACCCAACTGTTTTCTCCACCAGGGTAGCTTCCAGGACGCCAAACGGTTTGAGTCCGATGGTTGGCGAGCCGCGATCAGAGATCGCGGTCACACCCACACCATCGGCGGGCGTCCGGTGACCGGTTGAGCGTGTCGCATTGCGCCTTCTGGCCTCGAGCGGCTTCGGGCTAGTGCCTGACATAATTGTGCCTTTCTGTTACAAAAGGGAGCGGGGGGAGAATCAATAGCAGAGTTGTTGTGAATTTGCAGGCACCAAGACCCACCAGAAAGGCGGGCCACCCGGCCCTGTAGGTCACGCCGACTCGCGGCGTGACAAAATGAATGTCAAGCCCCAAGTAGGCTTGACCTACCCAACTTGGCCAACGAAATCGAAGTTGTCGCGATCACCTCCCTCACTGAACAATGATTATACCGTCTGTATAAAACGGCAAACACAGACTATCTCTTTCTATATAAGAAGTTGCTGCGTCTTCTTGTTCATTCAGCTAACGCTTGTCATTTCAAACAATTAAGGTCCTTCTCTCTTTCGGGCGTTCCGGTTTATGCAGGGTGTATACACCAGGTCAAACTCTATCGATCGGACTTCGTGCGCCGTGCGTTCCTTTGTTCAAAGCATGGGTGTAAATCATTGTCGTTCTGATGTCGCTTTATTCATGATACATATAACCTAAAATCCTATTACTCCCCGGAAAAGTCAAGAGCCTTTTTCTGTATTTTCTTCGCGTCTGTCAGTTTGTTGTCGGGTTTCTCATCCGCCTTAGGTATCCTCCGGAGGCGGAGGAACCCGACCTACTGCCTGTTACCTATCTGCCCGGTTCATACCCTTCAATAATCCCACCGCCGGTCACAGGCCCGGCCCGCGACGGGCAGGTCTCGGAGATACCTTCCCTACACCTGCTAATTTGTTTATTGGTATAGGGGATTGGCTGAATTGCAATAGTTCGCAGGAGTTATATAAAATGCCGAAGGGGGGACTCGAACCCCCACTCCCTTGCGAGAACTGCGCCCTGAACGCAGCGTGTCTACCAATTTCACCACTTCGGCATCCCTTGCGACACAAGCAGTTAGCGTTCGGACTTAAACCAATGGTTTCGGGCGGATGGCCCGGTAGGGTTCATTAAAGAGATTCAGTATCTCTACCGCCTTCTGCTTATGCGATGGACTAAGATGCGAATATCTGAATGTCATGTCAATAGATTTATGCCCGAGAAGTTCCTTTACCGCCAATAAGTCAACCCAGTTCATCACCAGGTGCGAGGCAAAGGTGTGACGGAGGTCATGAAACCGGAGCCGCGTAATGATGGCCCGCTTATGTGCCTTGGCAAAGTCAGTATGTAGGTCAGTCCATCGGCTGCTACCCACGTTTAGTCAGTCTTTTCAGGTATCAACCTACTGGTACCCAACGGATAAAGCCATGAAATAATACTCTCTCCACCTCGGCCCGTCATAGCTAAACAGCCGCTGGAGTCCCTATCATTTCTCCACAAGCAACCGCCCACCCTCCCGTTTTAACGAATGCAGACCTTTTCTGTTTAACAAGATTGTTGACAAGAGCTTAGAATAGAGTATATTAAAAGTTGTAACTTGGAACGGAGTAGTTTGTTACACCCTAAACCGTATCTTTTTTCTACTCCTTCTTATTTGCCGTGAACCGACAAAACAGATTAGAGGTCACTTAATTACAGCTTAGAGGTACAGAATGAAGTGTCGAACAGTTTTCCCCAAAGGCTTGACAACCATAGCTGGTATAATTGCAACTACTATTCTCTTGGCCACCCTGCCAACCTACGGCCAGAACGCCGAGGAATCATCATACAAGGAAGGCGAGCTTATCATCCAATTGTCTGTGGGCGGTAATACCGGCTCTATTGCCGACAGTTTCCAGGGCTTTAACCTCAGGCCCGGGAAGGTGTTGTCAAGGCGCCTTAATATCTGGCTCTTTGAGTACGATCCGGCCGATATGAAGGCCGACGACCACTCCTTGTTGCTGGCAAATGTCCGCGATCACGGCGATGTTAACCTCGCCCAGTTTAATCACTACGTAAAGCTCCGTTCAACCTTTCCCGATGATCCCCAGTTTAACCTTCAATGGGCTTTGCATAATACCGGCCAGAGCGGAGGTACGCCCGACGCTGATATCGACGCCCCCGAAGCCTGGGACATTACCACCGGTGGAACGACGGCTCTGGGAGACGAAATTGTCGTTGCCGTTATCGACGGTGGATGTGACTTAAATCATGAAGACTTAAGTCTATTCAAGAACATCTACGAGATTCCGGGCAACGGCATCGATGATGATTCAAACGGTTATATCGACGACTATGACGGCTGGAACGCCTATAACAGTTCCGGAACCATTCCCAGCAGCAGCCACGGAACCCATGTGTCGGGTACCGCGGCTGCCATCGGGAATAATGCCACCGGCGTCAGCGGCGTCAATTGGGGGGCCAAGGTAATGCCTATCGCCGGCTCCTCGGGCACTGAGTCTATCGTTGTGGAAGCGTACGGATACGTGGTCGAGATGCGGGCCAGATACAACGAAACCGACGGCGCCAGAGGTGCCTTTGTTGTCTCGACTAACTCTTCCTTTGGCGTCGATTATGGCGACCCGGACAATTTCCCCATCTGGTGCGCCATGTATGACTCGATGGGAGCGATCGGTATTTTGAGCGCGGCGGCAACTGCTAATATCAATATCGATATCGACATCTACGGTGACGTTCCCACCGCCTGTCCGAGCGACTATCTCCTTTCAGTAACCAATACAACCGACGACGATGTAAAAAACAGCGGCGCTGCTTACGGCGCCACGACTATTGACTTGGGTGCACCCGGTACCAGCATTCGGTCCACGACCCCCGGCAACAGCTACGGTTACATGACCGGGACTTCGATGGCAACTCCCCATGTGGCGGGAGCTGTCGCGTTGATGTACGGCGCTGCTTGCCAGAGTATGCTTCTGCAATACAAGGATGAGCCCGATTCGGTTGCCTTGATTATGAAGCAGTACCTTATGGATGGAACCGACTCGATTCCATCCCTATATGGAGTCACCGTTTCCGGCGGGCGCTTAAACATCTACAATAGCCTCGTCCTGGTGCAAAACCATCCGTGCGGTGTCTCCATCACCCACGAGCCTTTGGCGGATACGAGGGATACCCTCAATGATTATGAGGTGGTGTGTATGATCACCTCGGACACGACGCTGGTGGCCGATTCGCTGCTTTTGTACTATGAGATTGCCTCCACGTGGTATGAAGATACCTTAGTGTCCACCGGCGGAGAGGATGAGTATCACGGCTTTATTCCC
>SDBT01002895.1_pt1 | contig 29909 bp, 15 predicted proteins | sample 2277101 | NCBI WGS metagenome assembly SDBT01 (sample SAMN10404973, study PRJNA504765) | marine sediment metagenome | isolation source: marine sediment core GS10_PC15, 103 cmbsf | place: Arctic Ocean: Southern Knipovich Ridge | collected 2010
CAATGCAGGGGAAAAAGGTAAAATTCAAAGTCACCTTAAACCGCCTGGAGGAGAAAGAGGAGCAGAAACTGGACGAGGCAATGATTGAAAAAATTACAGGTAAAAAACAAAGCATTGATGAGTTCAAAAAACTTGTAGAGGAGGATCTGAAGCGCGAAATGGAACAGCGCAATCGTCAGGAACACGACAATGCTGTTGTGGCAGAAGTTATCAAAATCACTAAAGCTGAACTTCCGGATGCCATTTTGGAACAGGAGCTGGGCATTATGCTCGAGGAGCAAAAACGCCGCACACAGCAACAAGGCCTTCAATGGGAGCAATATTTAGAGCACATTAAAAAAACTGAAGACGACTTTAAAGCCGATCACAGGAAAGGTGCTGAGGACAGGGTTTTGGCACGCTTAGGCGTCCAGCATATCATCAAAGATGCCAAACTTCAGGTCGCTGATGATGAAGTTGATAAAAAAATTGAAGAAACGATAGCCAAGTATCCTGAAGAACAGCAAAAAATGGCAAAAGAGCACTTTGAAAAAGATGAAAATGCCCGTCGCAACTTTAAATACAACATGGCCGCTGACAAACTAATCGACATGCTATCTAAATAGCTTGCTGAACCCCTTTAAAAAAGTGGTTCAGTACTCCCCAAAATAGCGGAACTCACTCATCACTTGCTCGCCTAGCTTCGCGAGCTTTTCTACATAGGGTAATTTACTTAAATCATTCAAAACTTCTTCGCAGTTTTTCTTGATTTATCCTCACTTCGCTGCGGGCTTTGCCCTTGCTTCATTCGGAACGTATCACTCACTACAGCTTGGGGCCCACGAGACCCACTTCAACTCCTCGCTACGCATTGCTCACAAACTCTTCGCTCGACTATTATAATCTGGGCTCAAGTATTTTAGTCGATTTCTTTTACGGAGAAAATGCCTTCGAGCGATTCCAATTGCTGGATTATTTTGCTTAGGGTATCCAGACTATCCAGGCTGGCTTCGATAATCATATAGCCCATATCTGTACCTTCTTCGCGGATATTTTGAATATCTAAAATCGGTAGTTCATTTTTGGCAAAAACATCTGCCACATCTCGCAGTAATCCTATGCGCGACCGGCGGTCCATACGCAGTTTAACAGTATATTCAGGCACTTTCTGTGTGCTCCAGGAAGTTTTAATAAAACGGTCCTGATCCAGCCCCTTTAACACCTTGCAGTTTTCTTTATGGATTGTAACCCCACGTCCACGTGTGATGTAACCTATAATAAGATCCTCGGGTTTTGGCGTACAGCAAGATGCCATTTGGGTTTTATGGCCCTTTTCACCTGTGATAAGTACTTCCGGCCTTTCTTCAAAACTAATACTTTCAGAAAGTACTTCATGTGCCATTTCCTTTTTAGAAGTACGTTTAAGCACCTGGTCAGTCGGTAAAACTTTCTTAATCACATCCAAAGCGTTCAAGGAGCCGTTTCCCACCCTCTCAACCACATTTTCCCGCTCGCGGACAGACATTTTTTTTCCTTCATATACCTTAAAAAAGCTCAAATTCGGATCTAGTGTAGGTTTATTGAATTGTTTAAGTTTTTTATTAATCATTTCTTTTCCTAAACGCAGAATTTTATCGCTATCCTGAGTATTGAACCACTGCTTAATCCGTGATTTAGCGTGCGAAGTTACCACAAAAGAAAGCCAGTATCTGTTCGGCTGATCTGCATTGCCCGTAATAATCTCGACTACTTGTCCATTCCTCAATTTATAGTCCAACGGCACAATCCGCCCATTTACCTTGGCACCCCGACAACGATGACCGACACTGGTATGAACTCCATAAGCAAAATCAACCGGCGCTGCATCAAAAGGAAGATCCAAAACATCTCCCTTGGGTGTCAGAACAAAAATACGGTCATGGAAAATATCAACACTGAGTGATTCAATAAATTCTGAATTGCTTTTAAGATTTTCATGCAAATCCACCAAGCTTTGTACCCAGGTAAGTTTTTGCTCATTGACTGTTTCTGAGCCTTTGTCTTTATAGCCCCAATGAGCCGCCACACCATATTTAGCTATCTCATTCATTTCATGTGTGCGGATCTGCACTTCAAGCGGTTGGCTATGGAGCTTGGCGCAAAGCCCGATCAATGTTGTATGTAAACTCTGATAACCATTGTTTTTCGGGACAGCAATGTAATCCTTAAAACGCCTGGAAAGCGGTGTCCAATGCTTATGAATAACCCCCAATGCCTGATAGCATTGCGCCTCTGTATCCACAATAATCCTCAGGGCAAATATGTCATAGATATCAGCTACATAATTTTTACCTTTTTTCTTTAATTTTTTATAAATACTATAAGAATTTTTAATACGCCCCTCCATTTCTACAACTAAATTAACTTCTTTAAGAGCTTTGCTTAGGACAGATTTGCTGGTTTTTATGACATTTTTCTGGACACCGGTCATTTTATCCAGTTCTTTTTGGATTAGTTCATAATCCTTAGGGTACAAATGCTTAAAACAAAGCGTATCCAGTTCATTTTTTATTCTATAAATACCAAGCCTGGAGGCAATAGGGGAGTAAATCGTCAAAGTTTCTTCTGCTATTCGCTTCCGTTTTTCCTCCTTTTTCAAATGTTCTAAAGTACGCATATTATGCAGACGATCTGCCAATTTGATTAAAATCACACGGATATCTTTTGCCATAGCTAAAAACATCTTCCTAAGATTCTCAATCTGGCGCTCACGACCTCTGTAATAGATCTTCCTTAGCTTTTCCAGGCCTTTTAATAAAGGAGTTATGTTTTCCCCGAATTCCCTGCGGAGTTCATTTACATTTACATCTGTATCCTCCAGAACATCATGCAATAAAGCCACCACAATAGAATCTTCATCCGGTTTCATGGAAAGCAAAATATCCACCACAGCGAGAGGGTGTTGTATATAAGGTTCCCCGGAATCACGAAATTGCCCCTCATGCGCTTTTGCGGCTATTTCAAATGCCCTTTTAACACGTTTTTCATTTAAAGACGGCAAATATGTTTTGGCCTTTTCAATGATCCCGTCGATGGTCGCTGTTTTTGTAGCCATAAGGGTGGAGAAATAATTAGGAGGATAACTTATATCGTATCAGCTTTTATACTCTTAGGCAAATTAACTTTTAATCGGACATTGGTAATTGGACATCGGACATCGGACATTGATATAGTAATTACAGCACTAAATTAAACATCCGAATGAACAAAAAAGTCCTGCTTGTCATATTTGATGGTTTTGGTGAAGGACCAGAGGGGCCTAGCAATGCTGTTAAACTAGCAGATACTCCGAATATCGACAAGCTTCGCGACAAATATCCTTTTAGCTTACTTCAGTGTACAGGAGAGGCTGTCGGCTTGACCGAGGGTGCTATGGGCGGATCCGAAGTCGGGCATTTTACCATGGGCGCCGGCCAAATAGTTCCTCAGTTTTTATTATCCATTAACCGCGCGATTGAGGATGGATCGTTTTACGCAAACCCAGCTTTATCTGGAGCATTTGAGAATGCCAAAAAAAGCAAAAAGCTTCATTTGTTTGGAATGATTTCAGATGAGGGCGTTCATTCGCATATCAATCACCTTTTTACACTTTTGGAGTGGGCGAAAAAAGAAAATTTGAAAGATGTTTACATCCACTGCATCGGTGATGGACGTGATGTGGAAGAGCGAAGTATTAAAGAATTTCTAGGAAAACTCCAATCAAAAATCGACGAATTAGGAGTCGGAAAAATCGCAACCATAATAGGTCGTTATTACTCTATGGATCGGGATACAAATTGGGATCGTACGGAAAAAGGTTATCAGCTAATGACCAAGGGAAAAGGTGAAGAATTTGATGATTGGAATACGGCAATTGATCATTTTTACAAGAAAGATTCTGATCTTACAGATTATTATATGCCTCCAATCTTACTCGACAAAAACGGACTGGTGGAAACAGATGATACTGCAATTTTTTTCAACTATCGTACCGATCGAACTAAGCAACTTACAGCCGCCTTTGTTGATCCGGATTTTAAGGAATTTGGAAAAACCATCGGCAATATTAATTTTGTTTGTATGGGGCCGTATTCTGAAATTGCTCCAGTTGCATTTACTGTTCCGGCTGTAGAAAACAATCTCGCCCAGTGGCTTTCTAAAAACAAAATTAGTCAGTTGCGCGTTGCTGAAACCGAAAAATACGCAAATGTCACCTTCTTTTTCAACTCACAAATTGAACATCATATGCCGCTCGAAGACCGCATTCTTGTACCCTCGCCAAAATGTGCAAGTTACGCGGAAAAACCGGAAATGTCCGCACATGAAGTTACTGAAAAGGTCCTTTTGGCGCTCCACGATTCCCATCATGGACTCATTATCGTCAACTTTGCAAACGGCGATTTGGTGGGCCATTCCGGAAATCTGGATGCGACAATCCAAGCTGTTGAAACATTAGATGAAGTCATTGGCAAAGTCTATGATCAGGCCATGAAATACGGTTACACTCTACTGCTCACTTCCGATCATGGCAATTGCGATGACATGCTGTATCCAGATGGTTCCGAAAAACCAGCCCATTCCATGAATCCGGTCATCTTTTTGGCCGCAGATCCAGACAACCAAATTAAAAAAGTAAAAGACGGCGGTCTTGCTGATGTGGCTCCCACTATCCTAAAACTCTTAGATATCGAACCGCCAAAGGAGATGACTGGAAAACCATTGATTTAGGGCAGATTGCACTGAGCCTACAACTTGTTTTTTATACTAAACATTAATACTTCGCATAAAAACGAGTTGTAGGAAATCTAAAAAATATTATGAAATCACTAAAGGAGATACAAAAAGAAGTTGGAAATCTAGTTGATGATGCCAATCAAAAAATGGATCCTGTTATTGTAAATCTCATTGTTGGGCTGAGGGCTCATGGCATACCAACTTTCTTTTCTTGCGCTGGGCATAAAGAAAAAGATTGGACATATCCATATGTTGATATATATGCAGATGATTCGCACATTTCTTTTGAAGATTTTTCCGACACAATGATTCAAAGTAAATCAGAATGGATAAAGGAAAATATTGCTATTTTAGATAAACTTGTAGAACTTTTATCTGAATTTTATGCAGTAAGGGAAACAGAATACAGATATACAATAGTGCCACATTGCTCAATAGATTTAGTTCAAATAAGACTAAAATGCATTGGATCAGATTTGCTAAAAAATATGACTAACAAATTGTTTAAAAAAGAGCTGACAATATTTCAAAAGGAAATGAATGAATTCGGAACCTTCCTAATCGAGAGGTGTGAAAATTTACATAATTAGAATATTTTTTTGACCATATGAATAGCTTAGATAATGCTTTTTTCAGCTATATCTAAGTTTTCCGCGAGCCCCTCTTACGCGCGTAACCTTATTTAATATATAACAAAATCCCATTTTCCCTTTGGTGGATAGGGTTAATTTTGGTAAACTCAAAAATGGTGTAATATGCCCGAAATATACCCCAAATTAATAAAAAAATCGTAAAAAAATTATAAAAATCAAACGCTTCATCGCAGGATTACTTGTCGCCATGATGCTGGGAAACCAGCTAGGAAGCTATAATCTTCCGATTTTCAAGGTACCGGAAGCTAAGGCACAGGGGCGTTTGGCGCAACTGCTTTCTCCTCTAACTCCACCAAGCTCCGAGCTCGGAATTATGGTAATTCTGGCGGAAAATGATTTATTGAATGATAATAAAAAATATGAATCTTACGGCGAAAAAGAAACATTAGAAAAACGGATTTATGAATATGCACAAAACGCGCAAAACCGCATGCCTCACACCCGCGTTATTGTCATCGGTGTAGACAGCAATGAATCCACATACAAAATTTCCACAGTTCTTGAAAAGTTATATTACGATGGTGCGGATAATGATTTACTGGATGACAGGAAAGAAGATAATCTCAAACGCGAAGACGATAACCATCTTGTGGGAGTTGTTCTGGTCGGCAATGTGCCGATGCCGGTGGTTTACGAGGACGATGGTACAACTTCTCCAAGCCTTTATCCATACACAGATTTTTACAGAAAGCGTTATATTTACAACCATGAAACCGACCGATTCGAATTCAATGGCGCGTCGTTAAATCCTACTCCGGATATTTGGCATGGCGTAATTATTCCACCATCTCAGGATGACGCAGAGCGTCGTCAGCAATTGGCTGATTATTTTTATAAAAACAATCAATATTCCAATAATCTCGGCGATTACAATACATTCAATAAGCGTTTGCTTTATTACAATTTCCCGGCTATCGACAAGAAGCTGAACACTTTTGATTACAACAATTACAAGCGGAGTGTTCGGTATTCTGAAGAAATCGCATTTCAACGTTTTAACCGTCACTTGCTCCGCCAAATGATTCAGGAAGTGGCTGCGGAGATGGAACCGGACAAAGATCCCGATGAGCGCACACCGTTGATCGACGATACCTCTATTTCATTCATGAGCGACTCGACAACTGCAGAGATCATCAAAAAATTCACAAATGAGGAAAATATGAGTCCGCCTACACCAAACTTTGTTAAGGCGCTCAAAAGTTACATCGGTCGTTTAAACCCAATTATCGCCCGCAGTGGGCGCTGGAGCGAACAGGAATATGACAGCTTGGCATCACTTATTACCATACGTGATTCCTACATGCAGAATACGCTTATGGGTAAAAGTATTGAGTTGGAGAATAAGATCAATGACGCCATTAAATTAGCCCAACAAGACGTTCCTGTAATCACCGGTATCGAGATAAAAACAACTGAATGCGAAACATCCGCATGTTCAGCGGTTGATGAAATAAACACCTTTAACCTTACGGCTTACACAGGTGGTCAGCAGTCCAGCTTCATATCCACAGCTGAGCAATGCGGCCTTACACGCGGGCAAAAACGCCCGTCTGGAGTCCTGCTTTCCGAAAACAACTCAGTTTTGGCTGAGGCAAACCATTTGTACAATCCGGATTCCGCCTTAATCCCCGATCCGGATGACGATGACCCGCCTCCATTAGAAGAAATGGAGGAATACATCAATTATGCCGGTTGTGTGGCCAATAACATGTACGACATTGATGTAGATGTGGATGGTGATCGCATCATCCGCGGACCAAACCAATGCAGGCCGGATGAAGCCTACTGGTCTATTTTCGACCTCGCTGGCTCAAAGGAAAAAGGTCTGGAATTTTACGACCCATCAATTCCCCATCCAGGTGACATTATGGGTGAAGCGCCATGGCGTTGCTCCGTCGAAAATATGAGCTTCCTTCCGCTTCCCCGTCCATCCGACAGAATTGATGATTGGTATGACAGTCAGAATGTTACCGATGAATATCCTAATGAAACAACAATGAGAACAGCTGTTAATGCTGTTTATCAGTCAATGATAGACGTAGGTGAAATCATCGATTATATGCCGCCAGAAGCGCTCTTGTACCCAGAAGTGCTCTTGGAATACTTATCACCAAACCGCCGATTGCAGTTGGTTGTACGAGCCATGCTGGCTAACCAGAATACTGCCATGCGTCCGTTTCGTGATGGCAATAACAGCTACGTTGAATTCCGTGTAACAACCACAACGCAGAATAAAAACAGTTTAATCCGTCATACCGAACCAACTACACAAACGCTCCACAGCATCAAAAAATTCATGACACCAAATACTCCGGCCGACGGCATCCGGCATGTAGAGTTTTATAGGGCAGGTCAACGCCGCATTTTTGAATATCCTAATCTTTTCCGTATAGAAGGGAATAATTTAGAAGACATAGCCTCCGATTTATTTCAGAAGATTAGTGATAGTGACGATGAATTGAATGCAGCACTTGGATACGATGCCAATATTGTTGCCCAATTCTTTTTTGGTCATCTTGACCCTGATGTTGAACCAAAACTTGAAGATGTTGAACTTCTTGAGCCAATCTTCTGGCGCAAAATGGGCATTGACCAAAAGCATCAGCTGATTCTGGAAAAATACACAAACCGCGATAGCTTTCTCCCAGTTCCAAATCCTAACAAACCTGCGCCAGCCACAAAACCTGATGGCTATGAAGTCATGCACCTTTTTGCAGAAGGTGATGAAACCGAATTCCAATTCGCCATCAACGCCGGACGGCTTAGCGAGGGGGAGCTTTTTGATTCAGAATTTGAAAATGCCAAGAAAGAGGCTGAGGGTGATGGGGAAGGCGATGAAGATGAGGGTGGTGATGACGAGGGAACTGGCGGAACTGAACTTGTATTTTCATGCGGACCGCCGGATGGTGTGGAGATTTGGGAATGGTTTGATGCGGTTTATTGCTGGATAGCAGAAGAAGTCAGTAAGCTGGGGGAGCTTATCAGTCTGGATGATTCCTGCGGTGGTGGAGATCTGCCAGCTCCGGAAGAAGAAACAATCCTCGAAGATACGTCTAAGGCAGTTGAAGATCCAAATAGCATACCCACCAAATTAGAGGTCGAAATTGATAGGGCTACTTTGGTAAAAAATGAAACTGTGCCTATAAACGTTAAAGTCCTAAACAGTGAAGATGAAACCATTATCGGCTACCTGGAAGATCCGCTTACGTTCAGTCTTAACGACACATCCATCGGCCATTTTGATAAAGATGAATTAACTATTTTTACTGGCACAGGAAAGGTAAATCTCATCGCTGAAGGCTTGCCGAGCGAAACCGAACTCAATGTCCAGCTGGGCAGTTTAAATGCTTCTCCTATCCAAATTCGCGTGGCTGAAGGAATTAATGTAAGTCTTGGCGCAGTTCAGGAAGTGGAAGCCAAGCCAACTTATACAATCACGGCTGTTTTGACTGACAATTTAGGAATACCAATAAGCAATATAAATACAAAAATAAAACTTAAACCTGTAAAACCGTCAGACGGACTATTCGCACGAGGCGGTATCGTCAACATCCAAAATGGCAGAGGGGAAACAACCTTCTTTCCCAAGCCATCAAGTCTGGAGATCGACATCAAAGCTAATCATCCTTATTACACCAGCGATCTTCTCCACATTTCCCGTGAGCCAGGCGAACCGGTTAAGATTTTAATAGATGCACCAAAAGATTTACCGCTTGGCAAAACAGTAGAAATACCGGTGAAGGTAACAGATGCTTACGGGATTCCGTCTACAGAATTCAAATTCGTGGATGAGGAAGGGAATGAGACATCAGAATTTGTCCGGTCTATAGATGTCAAAATTACAGACAAGACTCAAAAATACGGTGAGTTAGTATCTAAGCAAGTTGTAATCAGCAACGCGGGGCTTGGTTTCATCCGCTTAAATGTTGGCACAGAAACAGGACCGCTTAACATTATCGCTTCCCATGAATCTCTTACGACAGGCGTGGCCAGTATGCCGATAGTTGCCAAGGTAACCAGTGAAGAATGGTCAGAAACCTTCCCGCAAAATCTTTTTGCTTCCATGGTAGGATTCCCCGCAGGTAATTTCTTAAAAGAAGATTATTTTGGCGGCTCCCATCTATTCAACGGAAAAACTCAGGCAGTATTTGCTTTTATGTCCGGTGCGCCGATAGATCCGGAAGTTGTAATCCATCCGAATTATTACATTGAAACTTTCCGACCGCGTCATGTGATATTGACCGAAACTATTGGCAATGAATTAATCCTTCAGGCTGTTGACCAGAAAAACCTCAGAACAATTTTCAGCACAACAGTCCCAATAGATTTTGAAAACGTAGCTTTGTGGGATGAGGAAGCAGAAATGGTTCCTGGTACAGCATATTTTGAACTGACAGATAAAACTTACAATGCTGACCTATCCGATGATGCTATTTATATATCCGATAGCGAAAATGATTCAATATTTACCATCCGCAAAGATAATCTGCAGATCGATAATTTTAATTACAGCCTGATTTATGAAAAAGATACAGAGTCCGATGTAATGGAACTGATTTTAGCGGACACTAAAAGCAAAGTTGGCCGTTTGCGTTTAAATTTTAAGCCACAATTTGTTGATTCAAATAAATTCGAAATTCATTCAGACTTTCTTTATAAGAAAAATTTCTCCGGCAATAGCACTACAGATCCCTCCGGCTTGACCTTTTACCAGCCTTTGGATGAAGAGGAAGAGGAGGAGTCATTGCCACCAGAGAATTTTGGACTTGAAGGAGATAACAAATACATTTTGCGATTTGGCGGTGGCAGTCCTGTCGGTGAAGCGGTTATGTTTAATATGCCGTATAATTCCGTACTTCTCGGAGACCCAACCATCCGCCTTAACAATCCAATAGCCTCCAATCTAAATTACGATAACACTATTGGCCGTCAGATTTACCAGGATCCTGAAGGCGCCGATGTGGCGGCTATTACGAATTTTGATTTCAATAACGACAGCGTCGAAGATGTTGCCGCTGTAATGAAAGACGGACGTATCAGATTACTCAAAGGCGGATCAACTGACCCAATCGTTAAAGATCAGGGCAACATAGCGTTTATGGCAGACGGGGCAATTACAATAATTCCGTTCGACTTTAAAAACGATGGATATGATGACCTTTTGGTTGCCACGGAAGAAGGTCGTTTAGCCATAATACACAACGACCAGGAAGTAGTTACACGGACTGACAAGAAAATCAAAGTCGGAAAAAAACTTTATAAAATCATGAAGTCCGACATGGATGCGGATGGCTTTGCAGACCTTGTTACACTGGACAGTCGTGGCGATATACGGATTTTTTATAACAGAAGCCGTGAACTTTTATTGCAAGGCGCACAGCCTCCAATCCCAGCCGAAGATCAGATTCCGGAAAACGGAGTTTTTATCGGTAATTACGGATTCAGCCTGCAGTTAGATCAAAACTTAAAACGTGATTTCAGCATCCGTTTTCCTGGTATGCCACAGCCGGATGGCTCAATTGCACAGCCACCACCACCTGCTCCGGAACCACCACCAAACAATGAATTAGGCCTGCCTACCGTCACAATTCCCGAAACACCATCTACTGAACATCTGGCAGAGTTTGCAGATCGTGATACATCAAACGATCTAAGCGACGAAGAAATAGAGGCTCATGTCGGCAATTTACGCGATGATCTGCAGCAGTCTCAGGAAACCGGACAGCCATCTGACACCAACAAACTGCCATGGAAAGAGGGGGATGAAAGTGAGACATATTTTGCGCCATTTGAAGACTTTGAAATCAATAACGCAGCATTCCATAATGGCCTGTTTCTTTCAACTACCAAATTCGTAGAAAACTCTGAACGACCGAGCGATAAGTACCTCGATTTGGGCGAGAAGCTCAAATACACAATTACCCTGCAGGCCAGTCAGGACGTTGATGAGTTTGTTTTAGCCGATGTCGTGCCGGATGCGTTGTCATTTGATAAAAAAAGTGTCGAATGTGAGGCCGTGGGCTGTGAAGATATGAAGTCAGAACTTAAGGGCATTTATCTGTTCTTCAGCAGGCTAAATTTAAAAGCCAATCAGCCGATAACCATCACCTACGAAGCGGGCGTTAAGCATACGCCAAAGGCCACGATACTTTTGAAAAAAATCAATGAGCCAACCATTTTAATCGGAAAAGATGCAGCAGGAAATGATGTTGATTTTTCAGCGCCCATAGACCAATACACAGATATTATGGTCTCCCCAACCGGCAATACAACAGGACAGCTCGTTGCACATTATTCTGTGGCACCACGTGCATACCGAATTGCCGCCACAAAGAAAGAGGAGAATGAAGTCATCGGAGACGCCTTGGGGCAACATCAGGAATGTATGACAGCTTTGCAGAACCTCCAGAACATGACTTTTGATGAAGATAATCCGCCGGAAGAAAATTTTATGGATGAGGTATTAGAGCTTTGCCGTATGGATGAACTGGCGAATGCTTTGGGCGATCCTACAAAAACTATGATGGGCGATGACAATATAACTCCGGAAGATTGCGGAAATGATCCGGAAGATTGTGCTAGCAGTGCGCTGGATGATGCGATGAGCTCTATAGCCAACCTTGCATGTATGGGTGGAGGATGCTTTCCAATGCCATTCAATATGACTTTTATGGCGCCACAGTCTATTCCGTTTGCAATGCCGCTTATCTCATTCCCAGCCACGTTACCAACACCTTTTGGTCCGATTCCTTTTCCTTCTTTCTTTGCGCTGGCACCTACTGCATTGGGGGCCACAAGCATTCCTGGTACATTTAATTCCATGATACGGTTTTACATGATGCCAACGCTTACAGGTGGAATCGGATTGTCTTTGTGCTGGCTGAATTATATGGGTGACTCCACTGTTCCACCGCCACTCATCCCCATTCCTTACCCACCTCCAATCGGTAATTGTATGACGTTCGCACTTCCTATGAGCGAATTTCCTCCATGCAAATTAATTGCGAATTTGATGGACCAGCTTATGGCAGCTATGAATTCTGTAATAAGCGACGTAAATTCCGGCATTTCAGCAGTTAATAATGCCGGTTTACCAGCAGAAATCCAGACAGGAGATAGTGATGGGGCAGGTGGTTTAGAAGTCGGATTGGCAATAAACTTGGGCGATAAATTAAAATTTGAACCCCCAGCCAAAGGATTTTCCAATAAACATATCAGCAGTTATGATTCAATCGGAGGAGCTATTGCAAGCTGGGTAGACAGACAGACCTTAGAGCTCCTGAACAAACTGCTTACCATGCCTACCATCCGGGTAATTCTGCCGAATTTAGGGCAATTATTCGGAGACAATTGGGATGAATTTAACAAATTGGTAGAGGCATTCGGAAACACTTTGGAAAGAAGCGATGTAAAAGAAAATACAGGCGGAGGAACAGGAGATAAAAGCGACTTTTTAGGTGATGCCATGCAGGCAGATATTGCCGCAAGACGCGCTTTGGCAAATAACCCAATCGAACAAGTTTATGCCATAGCTAATGCCATTCCGTTCATCAATATCAGTGAGCACAGCATCGACTGGAAAATCCCATGGCTTTCATTTGCTCAAATCAAAGATTTTATACGGGATTTGGAACAGACTAAAGAATATTACGAAAGACAACTCCAGAAATACAAGGACCAGCTGGAGGAGTTTAGATGTCCGGAAGGTGAGGAGGAGGGATGTCTCGCCAAAAAAGTCTTAGAAGTTTTTGTGGTTGACCTGGACGCATTGATAAAGAGCATCAGCCAAAATATAGAAGTGATGCAATCATACCTTCGATTCCCGCGTGATTTTATAATTCTAAAAAAAGAACTAGCTGATTATTTAAGGCAAGTCGCCTGTTATATGGATACTTTCAGCGAGATGCTCGGTGGCTGGCTGGCCACTATTCAACAGCAGATCATTGCGTATGCAGAATTGTTTTACACGATTGAAGAAATCATAAAAAATATTAAAGATCTCATCGATGTCTTTGTTGATTTTGAGGATAGCTGTGACATTTGTACCAATTCACGTTTTGGTAATTTCGGATACTTTACCCTGCTTGGACTTGTGATACCGGATATTCCGATAATCAAATTCCCTAAGTGGCCGGATTTAGTAATTGATTTTTCCGACCTTAAAGGTTCTATAGATATTGAATTGCCATTGCTTCATTTTGTGCTCGAGCCAATCACATTACCAAAAATTCCAAAAGTTGCTTTACCGGAAATACCGCTGGATTTGAGTTTAGCCCTCCAAATCCCCTCACTCCCGATTTTACCGGCAATGCCGGAACTTCCGGAGCTTCCACCTCTTCCTGCTATTCCATCGCTCAATTTGCCCACCTTGCCACCACCACCTAAATTACCGGATATCGGCAAAAGTTTTGAATTTATTATCCCAATACTGGAGAAGATTTTGCAGATTTGGTGCCTGATTAAAAAATCTTTTGCGCCAGTGCCGGAAGCATATCTTTCAGATCATGTAACATTACTGACCAATCGCCCAAGTTATATGATTCCGCTGGATATGCTGAAGCCGAAAATAGGCGATGTCGCACCAATAGACCTTGGCTTTAACGAGCTTCGCATAGAAACTACTGTATATTTAGGGGTCCGTTTAAAAGCCGCGCTTGAGAAGTTGCAAGAATTAGCGGCAATAAACAATGAAGGAGTTACAGATATGGCTGGGTGGCTGGATGAAGAAATTTCTAAACGGCTTGCAAAGGCGGCTCAAAAACTTTCTGAGAAATTTACATCCCTTGAAGACATGGCAGACCTTAGCAAGCTTGAAGACTGGTACGAAGATCATGTTAATCAGGTGGTTTATGAAACCATTAAAAATAAATTCGATATTTTGGATCAGAAATTCCGCGATGCAGAGGAAAAAATGCAGGCTTTCTCAGATTCTCTGAACGACGGAATGGCTGAAGGAATGCGTGATGTAAATCAGGCTTGGGTAAATGTGATCGATGAAATGAATACAGATCTTGAGCGGGAAGGCAAAGAGTGGAAAAGAGATATGAAAGACTTCTTTTCAATTTTCCAATTCGATCCATTTGAAGGCATTCAGCAGCTTATAAAACACTTAGATGAGGAAGATTTTGATATTGGAGACAAGATGCAGGAAGGGCTTAATAATTTGGCAGATGAATTATATAAAGCCATAGCCAAAGATGAACTGGTGGATCAAGAGCAAATTGAAGAAATGCAAAGGTGGTACGAAGAGAATTTTGGTGTTGATACTCCGGATTGGTTGATGGAATTCCTAGAGCGATTAAATGAAGGAATGGAAGATGTTCAGGATGCTTATGATGACCTTGGAGCCGCACCTCAGATTCCTGAAAATCTGAAAAATCTTTTGGTTGATAATTTCGCCGAAATATCCAAAATAATTGAAACTGCAAACAGTAATGAAGTTGATTACAAGGTTGTTAAAGAAGCATTAGGCGTGCCGGATTATCATCTGCCTCCACAATTAACCGCAGTTAATAAAATACAATCATTCCGAAAAAATCTTCTGGCTTATAGCGAGCAGTTAGAACAGGAAGTATCAGACATTGAAAATTCAAATGACATGATGGCTTATATACAGAGCCAGGCTGATGCGCCTTTGCCATTTGAATTGGCAAATGAGGAAGCTCCAACAGAAGAAAAAAGACAAATATTCACAAGTGCTGTTGAACCACCACCGTCAGATAGTTTGGATATTAATATAGACCTTCCGAAAAAGATCAACATAAAACCACCAGCTTTACCAACAGCTGGTCCGGATGATCCAGCAGCTCCATGTGTAGGTTCGTGCCTGGTAGATCCACAGACAGGACTACTGGTACGTTTTATTCCGTATTTCGATAATCCGAGCACTGCCCAGACAGCGTTTATTCATTCTGGAGTAGATGGTCATTCGCATGTGGTGTATAGCGATGGGCCGAATTTGTATCTAAAACGTGATTTATCAATTCCGCTGAACATAACCACAAATATTCCACCACAAGTAGATAAGGGTGATCTGTTTAGCTTAGATGACTTCATAACCATTCGCGGAAACCAAATGCCGCTTAAAGAAGCTGCCAATATGCTTGCAGTCGGCCTTACAGAAAATGGCGCGGCTAATTTTGGATGGCTGGAAGGCACTCATCCAGACATATATGGATATGGCATTGAACTGGAAAGATCAATTCTTGGGTATGATGCCGACGAACAACAAAATGGTTTAGCAGATGTAACAATCGTATTACTGCCATCTACAGAAGACGGCCGTACACCAGAGGTGGTTGTTGGTAATCAGACAATTGAATATGGCACATTAGCCACATCACTTGAGGATGCGGATGAAGCTCGCCAGTTATTTGGCATTGAGGCAAAAACCATAGTTACAGGAGGGGATTTAATCGAATTCAGAACAGTCGGAAATGTAGCAATAACATTAAAGCCAACACGAGCTGTTTATTTCGCTCAATATACCGGTCCAAGCCATCGCTTGAATATGGATAATGGCTTTTATCACATAAAAATGACATGGTTTGATGAGTTCGGCAGAACTGCCAACTACGACCAAAACGAACTTTTGGCGCCTCAGATATACATCGGAGCCGCACCGCCAATCGATATTGCATTTAACCGCAAATTCTTATTTCCGGTTTATAAAGAAGGGGTAATCAATGCTGGCGAAATTTTTACAGATCTCAGCGGCGTTTATCAGTATTACTGGGATTTCAATCAGGACGGATTGCCGGAGCAGATCGGTGACAAGTTAGTCATCCCACAACAAAAAGAGCCAAAAGAATTCAAAGTCACTTTAATTGCGAGCATAAAATTGGAAGATGACAGTTTTGAGCGCTTTGAAAAAATATTCCCTGTTGAGATTTATGTGCCGAAAATTTCGATTGAACAGGAGCCACTCACAGAAGATGGAATAATTAAGGGAACGATGAAACCAAAAAACGATACACATGATTTGTTTGATATCCCATTCAGCATATTCCGTAAAAGGTGGGGCACATGGAAGAATCTCGGGCTCCTCAAAAAGAAAGCTGAAGAGCCAACTGACCCTCCAATAGCCGATAAGTACGGTTGGAAAGATAATTATTATGCAGCGAATAGTGCAGGTGATTATGAAATTAGCGGATTTTCCAAGGGTCCAGCCCCTATAATTGTACGCGATGACGGGGGAAATGAGATTGCGCGTGTTCATCTGGAGACAGGCCAGGTTGAGATTTTAGATCAGAATTATGAACTTATAGCTGTTCCGGCTTCCCGCGAACTACCCACGCGTATCGTTGTTCTAAAGCGGGGCTTTGACACCGTTATTTTCAATATCTATTATATTGCAGATGGCAATACAGATATCACAATTCTGGACGAACCACTTGACCAAGCCAATGTCGAAGAAATCGGGGTTACAATCGGCGACAGAAATCTGGATGACACCATCATTGCCCGCAATATGCCTGGGTACGCGGAAAGCTATCCTGGTGGCGCAGCCATCTTCGATGAAGCCACACAACTCAACATTGCCTTGCTTGATACAAACGGTGCAATCCGCATGATGCAGCAGGGATACAACCTTCGTGTAAAAAATGAAGGACAGTTATTTGAACGGGTGATGTTTGAAATCTTCAACGAAACATCCGGCCAGCCAATATTCGATGTCTTTATACGGGCTAATTTCTATAATCTGGAAATCCGGATGGATGAATTATGGGATGAGATCAAAACAACAGTCGGTTACTTAAAAGAAACTATCAAGCCTATGTTCGCGTCTTTGATAGCACAGGCAGATACAGGCTCTGATTCACCGTTCCCTGACCTTGATTCCAGCCATCCTTTTTACAATCAGATACTCGACTTATACAAGCGTCGGATTGTAAGCGGATACGGAGATGGTTCATTCCGTCCGGATGAAAAATTAAGCCGTGCGGAATTTGTGAAGATAGCGCTTGGCGCAACAAATTGTTTCGATTGTTCCCGTCCTTCTGACCCAGTTAAACAGAAATATACCGGCACCCATCCATTTCCGGATGTGAGTTTGCCTGCTTGGTATTTTTACTGTATCGCTATCGCCAAAGACCTTAGTATGGTTACAGGTTATGGAGATGGCATCTTCCGACCAGGACGTAATATAAGCCGTGCAGAAGCTGCCGCCATCCTCATCCGCCAATCTACAATCGAAGTGCAGGAGGCGCCCGAGGAAGCATTTATGGATGTTCCTGACTATGCCTGGTATAAAGATTACGTTTACACAGCTGTTGAAATCGGATTGGTACAGAACCAGCTTGGCTTTGTGTTCCCGGATGAGGAGATTACACGTGGTGAGTTCGCATTTATGGCCAGCGGAGTTTTAGACATACAGGATTGTAAATTAGTCGACACCGATGAAGACGGCATGCCTGACTGGTGGGAAATGGAAAACAATCTTGACCCTCTTTTTGCCGGTGACGCACCGATTGATAATGATGATGACGGTTTCAGTAATCTGGATGAATTCCGCATGGGCACTGATCCAAATGATGCAAGCGATCCAGGATACATACCGCCGGATGAGATCTGTCCGTGTCTGGATAACCCAAATCAAAACGACACAGATGATGACGGCATAATAGATGCCTGCGATGAAGATCTGGACAACGATGGTGTGGATAATGCTATGTGTTTGTTTGATGACAATGGCCTGGTAGATCCGGATAAGGCTGCTGAGAGCGATGATAACTGTCTCTTTATCGGTAATGCAGATCAAAGCGACCAGGATACCGATGGGGTCGGAGACATCTGCTACCCGGTAGACCAATGTCCGGAAATTCCGGAAGATATCGATGGCATAAATGACTTAGACGGCTGTCCGGAAGTATATGATGATACTGTGGATATATCTAATCGCATCAGAGACAATACGCCTGGCGTTTATGTTAATGGCGGTCCAGCCTGTTATCCATTGGATTACGATGCGGATCTGGTAGACGGTGATATTATAATGACAGCAATAACCGACGTAGATACGCATGAGGTGATTTATACAAAGAGCGCTGAAGTAACCTACTAATCGAATAGTTGGCCGAGTTGTGGACCGAATTGTGGACCGAATTGTGGAAAACCACCATTCGGCCAACTATACGGCCTACCATACGGTCCACAATCCGAGTCACAATACGAAATTTATGAAAAAATTCATTATCCCAATCATCAGCATTACAATTCTCCTAACCGGTATTATCGGCTGGCAGAAGCTGACGTATTCAGGAACCAATATTCCTTATCCTGATGCTTATAGTGCTAATCCTGGTCATATGAGCTGTTTGCATGTTGTGGCGAATGAAATAATGCTGATGAATAATGGCTGGCAGGAAAATAGGCAGACTATGCTGGATCAGCAAAAGCCAACCAGTGAGATCGTCGATGAGGCGTTTGAAAGTATGCGCACATATCGTTGCTGGCTGGATTATTTGTGTGAAGGAGTTTTGTTTAGCGGAAACGCAGACCCGCTTATTATGATCGATCAAACCACCAAAGAGCCTTTGACTTTTACATGGGAACACATCGACAAGCTCCCTGGCTGTACTGCTCCGGAGAACGTGGAAATTCCAGGGACTAAGCTGAAATATTTGGAACAATGTCATGTAGGGGAATTCGATACAGTCTGGCGAGCTTATGACAACTATGAATCCTGCCGCCGCCTGGTTAATCTGGATTTTACAGAACTGGAAGAATCCAATAAAAGCCCATCAAAAATAGATTTAGAGAGTTTTAAACAACGTTCAAAAGCCTTTATTGGCCTGGAGAGAGATTTGAAAGTAGACAATGGAGAAAAGAAAAATCGCGCACTTCAAAATAAATTATCCAGCATCCTTAATAAAATGATGGCAATGGAAAGCCATATGGAACTTTTGAAACAGCATCTATTTAAATTTGACGCTATGTTGCCCTGTTTGGCACATAAGTGTGATTAACCAATCGACATCTAATCGACAGCTGATTGACATCTAATGGACTAGTCAATTAGCAATCCATTAGTCATCCATAAGAAGTCCATTAGAAAAATTATGAAAAAATTAATTATTTCCATCATTGGTATCGTAACAATTTTCAGTTTTCAGCTTTCAGTCTTAAATGCGGCTGCTGAGCCTGAAAAGTCAAAAATCGCGGACGAATGCGGGTTATATGACTTGAAATTTAAATATCCAAGTAACGAGGATTTTAATGATTTAGTATTCCGCATTGCATTTGAAAAGGCCCGCACGCAGTATCATGATGCTGTGAAATGTGTTTTTGATAAATCAGTAATATCCATTTTAAGTAGTGCAGGAGATGATTTAGATGCTGCTGTTTTAACTGCCGGTGCACCAAGTTTTCCGAATTTGCTTAAACCGGATGTAGCCTGCCTGGACGAAAAACCGCTTACCAATCTTTTAAAGGATTCAAGCCCGGAAAACCTGCTTCAGCCATTGCTCAATCTTTATAATAATTACACAGAACATTTGAAGGGCTTGGTATCTATAACTTCAGTTTCTTCAGCAGACAATAAAACACAAATACGTGACTTTGCTAAGGTTATTAACAAGCTCAATACATTCCAGCATATGGTCGAAAATGAGATTCAAAGTTCAATTGTTGCCCTAGATGCAGCATTCATCTCTTTAAAGGAAATGCGGCAGGCTTTTATGATGCATGTTCATTTTCAGTGCATGCTTAAAAACCTGGAAGATTATAGGCGTCTGCTTGGAAACTTGCGCACAGTTATTTCAATAATACCTAGTGTGATTGAGGATTGCAGTATGCACAAATAACGAAATGACGACATGACGATATAACAAAATATGAAAAAGTTATTCCTAACCATCATCGGAGTTGTGGCGATAGGAATCGGATTTAATCCGATGATAACGTATGCCTTTGATGAGCCGGATAACTGTGAATTAACAAAATATGAAGATACATTTCATTGTAAAAAGGAAAAATTACATAGTTATTGCTCCACGGCAGCCAGCCTAAATAGAATTCTTGATGCATCAGATTTTTTTCTGCCATCAGATTTCAACCTTTATGAAAAAGCTTATTGTAACCCTGCAATGGATAGTGATGATGAGATTTTTGAGACCATAGTTACGCAATTTGCAGCAGAAGATCCAAGCTGGGATGAAGACTTAGTTATGCATGTATTGTTTGATATGAGTACAACATCTATAGAACAGTATCTTGAGAATGTTTATGGAGATAAAAATGCTACAGATAAATTGCCGGAAATAGTAAGTTATGCATTTTTTAAAAGTAATAATTTTACATTACAAAACCAGATTTACAGGCGTGTTAAAACCGCTTATGACAGAGAAAAAATCATTTATCAATCCAAAGAGTCTTTAAAACAGCAGTTCAAACACAAAGAAATATGGACCAATGGTACTTTAACCGATTCGCCATTTGACCTGATTGTGGATTTGAATTTAATTGAAATAATTATGTTTGGCAGTGGGGCACAATGGATGGATGATGTGTACAGTTTTGCATCCGATAGCGATGATGGAGGTTGGGGAGGTGAGGGTGTGGCTGAGGCCGAAGAAATGCCAGTCGATGACGTAGGGACGCAGGATCCTGCGTCCCAGGAAGATAAGCCTGTTGATGATGCTGAGGCCGAAGAAGAGCCTGAAGATTACGAATGTATTCCTGATGAGGAGTACGAAGATTTATTCGGTGAAGGGACAGAAGATGATGGGGTGTCTGGATCTGATTCAGAACCAGGAGAAGTTCCGGAAGGTTGCGGTAATCGAACCTTAAATACAGGTGAAGAATGTGATGACGGGAATAATGAGGCAGGCGATGGATGTTCAGAGGCCTGCCGTTTAGAAAGTGGAAATAGCTTGTCTTGTCGGGACCCGGATGCAGTAACCTTTAAACAATTATCCAGCGATGGTGACGGCGAGGATGATGGATCTTCCTCAGGGGATTCTGACTCCACCGGCAGAGATGATAATGCTGGAGATATTCCAATTACCTGCCCTGAAGGCAGTACTCCTGTAAGAAGTGATGCTCTTGATCGCGAGAAAGAAGTACCGCAATCACCTAATTATCCGGGACCATTTATAGGCGGAGTTCTTAAAAATTTCCCACCAAGTACCAAACCTGCCTGTAGACAGGGAGAAAGTGAATTTTCTGTCACAATAGGAGATGAAGTTAAAATGAAGTGCATCCCTACAAAACTTTGTGCGGATCCAGAAGATTTTAGGAAATTTTTGTTCGGCGATAACTACGAGGAAAATGCAACCACAAAGAAAATGGCAGAAGCCATCGAAGCTGTTATTTGTGTCGATTTTTTCACTTATATGCGCCCTGAATCACCATATCCTTTAAATGAAGGCTGTATTGATTGCCACATTTTGGCTATGAATGATTTTATGGAAAAAATGCTTGAGAAGAACATCGCACCGCTCGTTAACAATATGGTGGATTGGGGTCTTAGCAGTAGATGGGGGCCGAAATTCACTTTTGACCTCACTACATCAGTTCAGGCCAAATTAAAAATTCCTGAAGGACGATATAAAGATAAAAGTCCTGGTGAGGAGGCAGAGGCATATGTCAAACAGCAAGTTCAGGACAACAGAAAAGTGTTAGATACGCTTGATGAACAAGAGAAGGTCGGCGCCACGCCTATTATGGATAAGCCAGCCATTGAAATACTCCAGGAAAGGCTTAGGCGTGATGCGGAGGCGGAGGAGGGAATTTACAGGGCATTAAAAAATTATCAGCTTGTTACAGATGCAGAAGTGGATCAGCAGTTCCATGGCGAAGTGCCAAGCTTATTAATTCAAATGCTTGAAAGCTTTAAGAGATTACAAGATAAATATGTAGGCCTTTCCCTGGCCACCGAATTTCACCAAAAAGAAAAATGCAGCTTTTAGCGAGAAAAATCATCAGCATAATCTTAATTTTTACCCTGTTTCTACAGGCCCCGGTTGCAAACGCGATTTTTTCACCAACACTGAGTTCCGAAGTGTCACAAATCAAATCGCATGTTCAGGAGGCACGACGGCAGAATGGCGTAGGAAATGCCCTAAGTGCCGCAAAAAAGATGGGTAAGGTGGGTCTATCTGCATCATATTATTTGTACATAAATGCGATTAAAGGACTTATCTTCAATTCATTGGGAAATGCATTTTTGGATGGTTTTTCACTTTTGATCAATGTTTGGATTGAAAACAAAAAATTCATTACAAACTGCTTACGTGATGACATTTGGGAGCTTCAGGCTTTGCAGGAGGAGGTGTTGAATGAGCTTTTTAAAGCCGCATTGCTATTAGACACTGAAAACGGCGATGTTTTATGGGAGGATTATAATACGTTAGAAATTTTGCTGAAGGGAGGCAAAAAAACTTTTAAAGACAAAGATAAGGAAGTTAAAATCAAGGGGCTGAAAGAAGATTATACGGATACAGACTTATGGTTCCCTGGTGGTCAGAATTATTATGTTGTATGTCCTTATGGTGAATTTAAGGAAGCCTGGCGTGATTTAAAACTGAGTTTTGATCGGCTTATCTCCAATTTTGGCGAGAAGAGCAAGATAGCAAGTGGTTGGGGATCTCTTAAAGAAGCAGCCAAAAAACGTGCTAAAGCCCGTGCCAGCAAATGGATTGCGGCTAATCAGTTTACTTTCACCCTAGGCGGGGAAGATGGCAGTAACCCAAAAAGCCTGCTCAAAGGACCTGGTATTGATGGTTTTGTGGCGGATTTGAAGACTGAATGGGAATATGTAAAAGAATACGGAAAAATGATAGGTGATTCAACATGGAAAGAGATTGCAGATAAGTGGGAGTATGACACAAAAATTGATAAATACGTGGAAACTTATGAGAGAGCTGAAAAAGCAAAAAAATTGGTACTTGATCAGGCAGAGGTCGGGATTCAGTACAACCTTAGGTTCAATAATGTATCGGAAGAAAGTTTAAAATCACTTGAGACAACCATGTTCCAAATCAACAAAGAAATCCAACGTGCTTATAAAGCTGATACATCCCCAGATAATCTGTTGATATTTTGCGAACAATTACGCACAGTAATTGCTATCCAGGGTAAAGACAAAGGCAGTCTTCCAAGCTGTAAATAAATTTTATACTCCTTCGCTTTAATAAATTAGGTAATGCGCCGTAGCTTAAATAATCTTATTCTGTTTTCATAAAACGAAATAAAGCTACGGAGTATTATACTGCCTATCTGGATTATTTAAGCAGAGGTGTATAAAAACCCTGCACCGAAGCTTGCGCTTGATGCAGGGTTTTTATTTTTGTTTTAGTTTTTCACCTAAGGGGTGATTAGACAGATTCCTGATCCAGGAATTTTTGGAGAGCACTTTCCCGAATGCGATAAATCCTACCTAGCTTTATGGCTTTCAATTTGCCGCTTTTTATATAATTCAGGACGGTTAAGGGGTGTATTTGCAGAATTTTGGCAACCTGATTGGTGGTGTATATATCTTCAGTCACTTTTTATTTTTGTTTTTTATTTAACTATATTTATTTAAATTTGATTAAGTTTATTTCTGTTTAATTAAATCTTTTTAAATCTATTTTGTTTTAGACAAACTAAAGCAAACTTATATTAATTCAGCTAAGCTTGTCAATGTTTATTAAATTTAATTATATTTAAGTAAAGCTAAATATATTTTATAATCATCATTTTTAAGCCACCTTTCTAACACTTTCCCGTATTTCTTCTATAGGCTCTACCCACTCATCCCCCCTTTTCTCTTTCACTTCATCTAAATAAATCCCCCACAACCTACCGGTTTCCCGGTAAAGCTGACTTTTTTGCCAAACATTCACTACAAAAGTGGCCGGATCAAAAGTGCCTTTTGTTTTTTCTTCATTCGTCATCCCTAATCCTGCATAACGTGCACGTTTGCAGGCTTCCTTGTATGGCTTATAGCCAGGCGTTATAACATGGTGGAGTGGCTCATTCGGAACAAACTGACTTAATCGTGGATATTCACCAGGAGGGCCAAGAATTTGTCGCATGCCATCCTCACGGTCATCATATGTTTCACTAGAGGAGCTAGGTTTTTCTGCCATAATTGTTTATTACATTATCCAAGTATTATACAATAAATAAGTTTAAAAGTCAATTCACCCACATTAACCCTAATTTTTTAACACCCCTCAAATAAGGCCGACAAACGTTTGTCGGCCTTCGGGTGTTCCTTTATAATGCACCCATGAAAGACAAACTTAAGACCCCTATCGCCATTCTCGGATTTGGAATTGAAGGCAATGCCGCCCTGGATTTTTTGAAATCTCAGGGAATAGATGAGATTACCGTCTGCGACCAAAGCGAAAAAACTGATATTCCATCCGAATGTAAAAAGCGACTCGGTAAAGATGCTTTCGACGACTTATCCGATTTCCAAACTATCATTCGTTCTCCAGGCGTACGTTATGACCTGCCTGGCATTCAGCAGGCGCATGAAATAGGCGCTCTTGTCACCTCCATGACCAAACTAACTCTCGAGCTGGCATCCAGTCGTATAACAGCCATTACTGGTACAAACGGAAAAACCACCACGACAGCTTTGTGCGAACAAATCCTCTCCGCTCACTACGGAAACCGCTTAATAGTCGGTGGGAACGATAGAAAACCCGTACTCCAGCAGGCTCTTGAGCACGATGATCAGCCGATTCTTATAGAAGCTTCGAGTTTTCAGTTTGAGGATTTGAAACACTCACCTTATATCGCCGCTATACTCAATATCACCCCCAATCATCTGGATTGGCATGACACGTTGGAAGCTTATACAGCCGCTAAAACCAACATCCTCCGACACCAGCAATCATCCGATTGGGCCGTTTTAAATGCAGCTGATGAGAATGTCAAAAAACTCGCCACCAGTACGCCTGCCCAACCATTCTGGATCAATGAAAAACAGGGCGATAACTGGGCGGTGTGGGAAGATGGCTATCTCAAAATCAGTTTTGACGGAAAGGAAGAAAATATACTCCATTTTGACCAATTAACAATCAAAACCCACCCCGATAACCTATTATTTGCAGCTACTATCGCCAAACTCCACATCGTCCCTACCACCACTATTGAAGAGCAGATAAAACTTTTTAAAGGCGTGGAGCATCGGCTGGAATTTGTACGCACCATAAAAGATATTCATTTTTACAATGATTCCAGCAGTACCTCTCCGGAATCCGCTATGACAGCCATCGACCAATTCCTCCCTAAAAAACTAATCCTCCTGCTTGGCGGAAGCTCCAAAAAAGCGGATTTTACGTATTTGGCAGAAAAAATTGTGGAACAAAACGTCCGAGTTTACCTTTATGGCGCTGAAGGCCAAGTAATCAAAGAATCTATCCTGTCTGCTGGCGGTGAAAATTTGATTTTAGATTACAACAAGAGCAGTAATTTTAAAGAAATCATCGAATCCGCCTATCAATTTGCCCAACCCGAAGATTCCATCGTCCTATCACCCGCCTGCGCAAGTTTTGATATGTTTAAAAACGCCAAAGATCGGGGGAATCAGTTTAAGGAGATAGCGAAAGGTTTATAAAAACTCTGAAGGCGGACAAGCGCTTGTGCGCCTTCAGAGTTTTTATTTCTTCAACCTCCTAACCTGCCTCCAGATCAGCTGAAATTCATGCAAATGCAGGAAGGCGGCAAGGAGCATGTAAACCAAAAGCCCCACTAATGTATACAGAAGAAGCAGGCCTATTTGAGTCAAGGTACTCCCGCTAAACGGAACTATCAGCTTTGCCATATAGACCATGGAGCCCATAATGGTGCTTATGAGGATTATTTTTGAGATATTCAGCCAGTTCAGAATATCGACCAATAGATGTTTGTGCATCCAGAAGTACAGAAGAGCAAAATTAACAATATTTCCAATGCTGAAAGCAATTGCAATTCCGATAATTCCCATATCCAAACCTATCGCTAATACTAAACTCCCCCCAATACTGATGACAGAACCGATGACACCGGCAATCACAGGGGTTTTGGTATTGTGGTAGGCGTAAAATCCCCTTCCTAAAATCGGAATGAGCGATTGGGCAAACAAGGAAACCAGTAAAAATCCAAGTACGCTGGCAGTAAGCAAAGCATCCGACTGGCTGAATTTACCGTATTTCAGGATTACACTGATTATTTCATGCCGCAGTACCAGCATTCCAATAGTTGCCGGAATTATCAAAAACAAAACCTGTCCCATTACCCGCCTTATCTCAATGGCAAATGGCTCCTTGTCCTCGTCGCTAGCCAGCTCAGAGAGGGTGGCGAATGATGTGATGGCGAATGAGATACCAATCATCCCCAATGGAACCGCCTGTAAATTATCCGACAGGTAAAAAATAGTGATAGAACCGGTCATAAGAAAGCTGGCAATCAGGGTGTTGACCATCAGTGTCAGCTGTGTCATCGAAAGCCCTAAAATACGAGGTAAAATCAGCTTAAATGCCTCTTTAACATCCTCTCTTTTATACCCAAGAAGCCAGTAATGTTTGAAGTTAACGAGCCGCAAAGAAGGCAGTTGTATAAACAGATCCATAGCTGCACCAATAATCACGCCCCATACCACTCCAACTACTCCAAAATTCTCCGCGAAAAGCAAAATACCAGCAATAATTCCAAGATTGTAAAACAGCGGGCCGAGTGAGCGGAAGAAAAACGTCTTAAAACTGTCCTGAATACTTACAAGAATGGATGTGATAGAGAAGATGATAGGAGAAAGGAGTAAAATCCTCATCAATTTAATAGTTAACTGGAGCTGTTCGCCCTCAAAACCGCCCGCCACAATGTGAACGAGATAAGGAGCAAACAAATACGACACTCCCGCAATCACCAAAACAGCTATCAGCATCAAATGAAGCATTGAACTGGCAAATTTCCACGCATCATCAAATCTTCCATCCTTTTTATACTGAGTAAAAATCGGAATAAAAGCCGCGGAAATAGCCCCGAAAATCAGCAGATTATACAGTAGATCCGGTATGCGGAAGGCAGCGTAATACGTATCCAGATTATGAATTCCCGTTCCAGCCGTTGCCCCAAATGTTTTGGCAAGCAAATGGTCTCGGAAAATCCCCAAAAACCGACTTAGAAGAGCGGAAAGAGCCAAAAGCAGGGTAGGCGGAAGAATGTTTAGATGTCTCATTTTCATGTCTTGCATTCTACTGCTTTCATAGTTAAACGGAGAAGGTTTTTTATTGACTTATTGAGATAAATTGTTATAATAGCATCCTTACCCCCTAATGTTTTTACCGTGAAGAAAAAAACCAGACTCGATCTTTATAGAAATCATCTTAAGTGCCAGCATGATGGTGAAACCGTTTTAAAGGCAGGTGAGCATGCATTCTTCCCTAGCGATGCACATCGCGCCCCCTTTCGGTCAGTCGGGGATGGCATAGTGATCAATTGTTTTCAAAGTCACATATTATTGGAACAGATAGGAGTGAGTCCAGAAATGACCGCTACCGAAATCACTGCTTTAGTCCGACGACGACTCGACAATATGGTATTGGACCCAGATAATCTAACAGGACAGAAGGAGGTTAGTGTTTTATTTCAGTCTGTTATGGATTTTTGTGAAGAACCTATTATTGAAAAAGATAGCTAATGGCAAAATCAGACCACGAAAGTCAGCTTACCCTTTATAAAACTTACTATGGCTATAAGTATTTTGGTGAAGCTCTTTTAAATGCGGCAAAAGAAGGTCATTTAGGCTCTAGTCATATCAACGACGTTTCCATTCAGGAGGTTTTGTGGCAATTGGGCATTGGTTTGGGTATGACGCGTGATCAAATCACTATTTGTTTATCACGATTAACCGATCAGCATTCTGAGCTTATCTCCTATTTTAACGATGGTTATGATGATATACAATCGACTCGCGTACAACTTAGATGTATCACCAATTCGGCTATTTGTTACGCAGAGCAGGATATGCCTGAAGGGAATTCTATAGAGGTAGCAGAAGCCTTTGCCTAAATAAATATTCCCGTTTTTTAGCTTATCTGTTAAAATAAGTTAAACTACGATTTAAAATACAAAAGCATGATTGAAATGTATAAAACCCCATTAGATATCCTTTATCTCGTCCTATCAGTAGGCGGCGGTTTGCTGTTGCTGGTTTTAGTCATTGCTGTTTTCCATTTAATCGGCATTTTGAGCAATGTTAAAAAAGTAACCCGAAAAGCCAAAGACACCGTCGACCTAGTTAACCATTACCTCTGGCAACCGATTAAAATGATGATGACGATTATGGAGAAGGGTAAATCATATGCGGCTAAACAGGCGAGGAAGAAAAAATAACCCCCTGACCTTGATTTACCTGATTTAAGGATGCTCATGATTTATTATATGGGCATCATGTTAATCAATTCATCATGCAAATCAAGGTCTGACAGTTTCCCATATACCTCCGCAGTTTTCTCCGCCATCACATCAGCTGTAAAATGGGTCTTCACCCGTTCCAGAGCCGATTTTTCAATGTCGCGTTTTTGATCAGGATTGGTTAGAATTATCCGGATAACTTCAATCAATCTCTCCGAATTAGCTGGTGGGACCAGATAACCGCTTTTACCATGTTCGATTATATCTTTCGTACCCCCATTGTCCGTCGCAACTGCGATAACCCCACTAGCCATAGCCTCCAATATGACCAGTCCAAATGCTTCGCGGAGCGATGGGAGTACAAAAATATCCGAAGCTCTAAGAATCTGAGGCACATCCTCCCGCCAGCCGAGAAAATGAACGTTTGGAATATCACCATATTTCTCTTTTAATTCTTTTTCTGTTGGTCCTGTGCCAACCAACACCAAATGAAGCGTTGGGAATTCAGCTTGTAGTTTTTTAAATGCCTGAAGTAAATATTTTTGACCCTTTCTTTTATGTAATTCTGCAATGCAGGTGATCACTAAATCGCCTTTTTGGACAGGTAGCGACGCTTTGTCGTGATTGTCCAGAAACCTGTCGACCTCAATACCGTTATTTATTAAGCTTAAGCGGTTTTTTACATTCTCGCCATATTCGCTAAGGTGGCGATAATTGTCCAAACTAATGGCGATCATCTGGTCGGATTTAGCCAAACACATCTTTTTTATCCCATGCTTCAATCCGCCCAATTCAAATGGGTCATGTTCAGTTGTTACAATAGGTATTTTGGCATGTTGAGCCGCCCAAAACGCGTATCTGCAACTGCCAGGATTCCATAAATGGATGTGGATGAGATCAAACTCACCGGTTTTCAGCAATTTCTTAAGCTTTGTGTAATGCCGTGGGTCATGCTTATGAATAGTCGGTAACAAATAGGTATGCTCATACGCTTTTTCAAGTTCTGCCTTCCGTCTTTTTAACACCGAATACGCCCCGCATGCCAAAGACACTGAGTATCCAAAATGCCTTAAATGCTTAGCCAAAAGCTCCATTTGCTTTTCAGCTCCACCATAGCTAGGAGTGTCTGTGTAGAATAAAATACGTTTCATGGCTGTATTGTATATCTAATTTCCAATTCATTCCAATTTCCAA
>SDBT01002896.1_pt1 | contig 29907 bp, 21 predicted proteins | sample 2277101 | NCBI WGS metagenome assembly SDBT01 (sample SAMN10404973, study PRJNA504765) | marine sediment metagenome | isolation source: marine sediment core GS10_PC15, 103 cmbsf | place: Arctic Ocean: Southern Knipovich Ridge | collected 2010
TGAAAGATTTAATTTTGGTCTTGAACTTACAAATGGCATATTGACCTCCATGGTTATCTGGTTTGGTCAATATACACATTATAAGATTATGTTGCAATAATATATTGGAAACTATATACTAGTATCCGATGTACTTCAATGCAGATCCAATTATTATCTCCGATATTTTATTTTCATGCATAGTAAATAATGTTTTTCTTTGCGTTCTCAGCGAACTCAGCGTTTAAAAATTATTTTTACTAAACCACCAATATTTTTTTACTCGAAAACATCAACGATTGCATTCAGATCAACACCAAAAACCTCTTGGGAAATATCGTTGAGTTGGTCTTTTGATCCGACAAAGTGATAGGTTGCATGCTGATGCTCAATCTGCTCACCGGGATCCAGGAATGCAGCAGGTGAAGAACTCTCCAATTCATAAAACGGGCCTAGCTGTGAGCCGTCAGCAACCGGGCCATCGTTATATGAATTTATGACATCTCCCTTAAAAGGCTCAGATTGAATTTCCCATAATTGATTAATATAAGCGGGATCTCCGGATGGTATCGTGTATTGTATTATTGTGAGCAGATTATTGAGTGGATCATAACTCCCGGCAACATTTTTAGCCCGGCTGACTGAAACGCCTAATTTCCCACGGAATCCACCATCGGCTTTAAAGAAAATACAACTATCTTTTATTTGCAGACGATCATCAGGAATCTCGCCAAAATAATCGCTGGTGACAACCGGACCAAGGGATTCCTCCTCCCCCTGCACAAAGGGTACGACAACCGTTGCCTGGTCTGAGGGTCGAAACATCCCGAGTATCCAGATGCAAAGTGTACCACTCTCCCTACCCCATGAATTCTGGCCGGCATTTATCAGAACGTTTTTTGATTCATAAGCAACTGATTTAACACCTTCCGGTTTAATATTCAGACGACGGACAATCGTTTCTGAGTCCAGGAGTTTTACCTGTCGCTTAAGTTTAATATCAAATTCCGTTTTTGAATAATTCATAAGACGCATAGAGGCTTCCATTGACACTTCCGAATCAGATTTAGATATCAGATTGAAGGGTTCTGTATCAATACCCTTCGGGGTAAACCAATTTTTGAGCGTCATTTCAGTTCCAGGTGGGAAAAAAATAGAAAACTGTCCGCCTTCAGGTCCCAACCAGAGCCGGTCTTCTCCGCCATAAGCATTGATGTGTTCCGCATTTTTACCCGAGGAGATAAGATCATAATTTATCCAGCCGAAACTTTTCCCTTTTAATCCACCCGCTGTACTCGTCATAACTTTGCCCTGTAATTGCGGTGAAACTACGACCTGCGCTTGCTCACTCTTGTTTTTTAGAACAACCACATCGCCATGGGTCTGCAAAAATTTGAGATCTTCTTCAAAAGTTCCGCTTAAATTCTCTTTTAACATGGCATTGTTTTCCTTTTTAGAATTGCAGCCAGATATACACATAAATATGATAATACTCAACAGGTACCTGATTAATGATGAAACCATCTCTCAACCTCATATCTTTTTGATCATTATTTCGTTTTTTGTTTGCAGCCCAGGGCTGCGTTATGAATTGATCAGATTATAATATATGAAAAAAGTAGCTCATTTTCGACCATAAAATTTGAATTATCGTCGAAGATAATCTCATCTACTTCTTTATAATAACGCGGAATTTTTGCTTTTTTAACTTCAATATTTTTCAGTATAATGTTTTGAATCTTAGCACCCGGTGCATTTTTAGCATAAACAGCATAATAAAAAAAAATTAATCCCGATTTAAACTTTAACATCCTTTCGAATCATTGGGTTAATTCCTCCAAGATATAAATAAATAAAAAATTCGTGAAATTCGTTAAAATTCGTGCAATTCGTGGAAAATATTGTTGCGCCGCTGCGAGAAATTAACTATCCAGATTAATCAATTTTTGCCGGATTGACGACGACATGTTTGATCGTTTTACGGTTATAGGTGTAAATGACATGGATCAATCCATCTGCCGTCTGGATTACTCCCGGATAGGAATATTCTTCATCACCGGTCGTATCGGGATTGGTGACCGGCTCCAGATCAAATACTTTTTTCCAGTTTTTACCGTCCCTGGATACAGCAATGCTTAATGGGACCCGATCTCCCCAGTTTTTATCGGTGGGATTATAGACAAGCAACTGGCGTCCGTCCTTCATGGTTACACCATCAAAACCCGAGTTGGGATTAGGTAAGGAGGTGGCGGTCATTTCGTTCCAGGTTAAACCATTATCATCTGACCAGCATTCCGTAATCACTTCATTTTTTGTTCGACATAGTATTTGCAATCTGTTATCAGGATAGGTAAGGATTGTTGGCTGTATTGCACCGAATTCTTTACCATCATTCAATTCTCCACTACTTTTCCAGGAACCAGCCGTGGCATCTGTGATCTCAATATGTACCTTCCAGCCATTATCTTCCCGGCTCGATGGACAAAGAATGGTACCATCAGCCAGTTGAACCGGTTTATTTTTTATTGGACCGAGCATATCACCCGGTAGCCTTTTCGCTGCGGACCATGTTTTACCACCGTCATCGGATATAACAAGCATCCCCCACCAAACGTCCGGATTTGGTCCTACCTTGTAGAAGAGCATCAAGGGACCTTCTTTAGGCTGAAATAAAACGGGATTCCAGCAGGGATAGCGGGAACCGTCTTCCTGCACCCCATTGACAACCTCGACGGGTTCTGACCAGTTATCATTGTCTTTTATTGATACCCAGATGCCCACATCCTTGTTTTTTTCATGGGTACCACCAAACCAGGCCGCGATTAATTTCCCCTCAGACTCTGCAATTGTAGAGGCATGGCATTGCGGTGTTTTCGCTTTTTCAACCGAATAAATAAATTCTTCAGTTATTATAGCAGGATTCATATTTTGCTCCTCTTTTTTTTGCTTTTGTGTACAGGAAGCAAGGGATATCATAAATATACCAATGATTAAAAGAATCAAACCAAATTGATTTTCATGTCTATACCATGAAATGTTTTGTAAATTTTCTTTCATTATTAACTCCTTTGTGAATATTAAATTTTTTTATCCTGTAAATCCTGTCAAAAGAACTCTGCATCTTATCCCAAAGGTATCCCTTGGGAGCGCCTCTGTGTGTCCTGCCCGGCGGGATATGAATAGATCAGATTAATATAGAAATCTAAGATAATTAGGTATTTATTGAAAGCTAAAATTACCCATAATCAAAAAAAGAGGGACAAGATTGCTCTTATCCCTCTTCTTTCCAAGTAGGAGGAAGCCCTATTAGTAGTTAGTATTATTTAATCCTATTTGATCAGGACTATCTTCTTAGTATTTACAAAGTGGGAAGAATTCATCCTCACAAAATACATTCCGGTAGAAACCATTTGACCAAATTCGTTTTTACCATTCCATACAACACGATGGGTACCGGCAATTTTTTGTTCATTCAAAACAGTACGAACTTTCTGCTCGGCAATGTTGAATATTTCAATTTTTACATTATTTGAAACAGGAATCGTAAATTCGATTGTAGTCGATGGGTTAAAAGGATTCGGATAGGCATTCCTCAAGTTATAGATTTGTGGCACGTTACCGATATCCTCAATAGCGGTTGCAACATACGAACCGTCGTGAATATTAGTCGTAAACACCACCTCATCAAGATACCATACACCAGGATCCGCCTTTACGCCCGGAGTCTCATTCCACAAATTACCTTCAGAGGCCCAGTATTTTGTTTTAATGGCATCACTCTCAGGTTGGGTATGGGTCAATCTGGACTCCCGCAGTGAGGCTGAGAATTTCTTCAATATTATTCATCGGTAGATTTTTTGTATCTTCTGCGGTTAATATTGTCTGACTGGAGGAAACATCTAATTTGATCATCTCTCTTTCAGCAACAACAGTAACCGTTTCCGTCTCTTCAAGTGAAGGTCTCAATTCGAAATTTAAAACACGTGTTCGACCGGATTCCACCAGGACATCTACAACCTGCTTGCTCTCATATCCAACCATCATAGATTTAATTGCATATTTCCCCGGCGCCAGGTTTAATACAAAGTAAAATCCGTCTTCATCTGTCGCTGCACCTAATGGTTTGACCAGCGGGACAATCTTTCCGCTCTCTAACCAATTGCCCTCAATGATAACGTTTGCCCCAGCTAGAGTCTCGCCTGTTGCCTGGTCTGTCAGAACACCCGATATTTTCCCGGTATCAGCGAAAACGATTGCCTGAAAAAGTACTATATAGATTAATATTTGTACTAAGTACTTCAATTTTGATCTATTTTTGCAACTGCAGGAGAACTGAGGAGCGCTCCGTTGAAAGTGCGACGTGATAAGAGCCTGGGATTTCCACCCAACAAAAACTTTCCCCCTTCTTTGCAAGGAAAGGTTACAGCATGATGCATTTGATCATTTATTAATCCTAAAACTACCTTCCACCTCTCACCTGTCCATTTATAAGATTTCAAGGTTGAAGGAAGAATGGCTTCTGCATCATCGATATTGTATTTCCAAACAATCTTAGGATCGCTGCCGGATAACCGCACATTTTCATCCAATTCCAGGGATAAGAGAGTCGGTAAAATATGTGTCGGTATTCCTATTTCATTATCAAGCGGATTTCCATAGATGAATTCACATTGAACTGATCCATCAAAATACCACGTTCGGGTCGTAGAACGATGGAAATATCTGGTATCTTAACTAAAACTGTTTCTTTGTCTCCAACATTACAAGAAATATTTACCCTACTGGTTATTGAAAAGGGAATAGATATTTCTGAAGACACATCTGTCAGGGGCCATGAGGGATTACCAATTGCTTCGAACCAAATCGTCACCGATTTTGAATAGCTCTCACCAGTCTCCGGCACAGTAAAAAGATACCAATCATTACCCGGCGATGCTTCAACACATCGTACTAATCCTTGTGCACCATCAAATGTCCGATAATGACAAAGCACCTCTACAACACCGGTAGAATCTGTAACTTTTACCTTTCCTGTGAAAGATATGTTTATCTCAACCCATTTTGGTACTTCCCAGGGGCCAATATTTGGACCTGAAGCATTCTCAGTTACAAGTACCCGTCCCTTTTCTATTGCTTTATTATTGGAGAATATTCTAAAAGTAAATTCAAGAGGACCTTGGGAATTTCGGTCGGTGATAGGAATCGTAAACTCGTATTTGTCCGACACCTCGGAAGCAGTTACATTGCCTTCTTCACCATTTTGTGAACGCCAGTGTAAAGTAATCTTGTCCTGCAAAATTTTCGACCTGGCAACAATCACTGCTCTCCCCTCTTCCGGAGAGAAAGAATCAGCCGATTTCCAATGTAAAGGATAATCAAGTTCTGCTCGATAAAGTTTGAGCCAGGCTTTCATTAATACTACTGGGCGACTATAATTATGATATACATGGCCGTTCGCTGATTCCAAGATTAAATGATTGCGGACAAGGCGTTTACTGCTCCAGTCCACAAGGCTACGTGTATAAATTAAAAACTCTTTGTTTTGAGTGGCCTGATATACATCAACATAGAGGCTAAGAAAAGTGCCTGCTGTCTGCGGAGTCAATGTTTCTGGTAGAGGAGTACTCGCAATCCTACGTAACACAGACCTAACTATATTTAAATATTGACTATTGTTAGTTAATAAATATGCTTGCCAGCAGGCAAGAATCTTATAATATACTGAATGTTCCCCATAAGTAAAGGGGCCCATATTCTGATCTGTGGATTGCCCTGTCGAGGGGATCAACGCATAGGTAAAATCATTTGTCTGAGTATTGAATCCATATTTTATATACGAATCAACCATGCCCAAAGCTCGCACAATTATTATCGGATCGTGATTGAAATCAGCAGTACGGAACAAGTAATAGGCGAGTACTAACTGTGCTGACGAATTACCCGATCTCCCTCATTTGGAAACGTACCCAGAAATGATTGGCCCGGTAGTGCTGACCACAGCAGGGAAAGTGGACAAGGTAATAATGAGAAGGGTCCTGAGCCCTAACCACTATCCCTGTTCCACAGTGATTTATATCCCAGCGAAAATCGAACTCCGCTTCAAAGTCTGCATAGGCCTTAGCGGTGTAGAAGGCCAGATGTTCATCGACCTTCTTCTGGCTCCGGCGGCGGCGGCGTCATTATCCCCTGCTCATCCTGATGCCAACGGCCACCGATAAACGACCAGTGCTGCAGTGCCTCACCTGACATCTGCAGATCAAGCTCCGGATTGTCCCAGTTCCACATCAGGTCGCGTACAACCCTGGGAGCATCTTGGCGGTGTTTTTGCAATGCGGCTCGTTGATCGGCTACACAACCTGTCAGAAGTAAACAGATGAACACGCAAACAGATAACATCCACTTAGTTTTATTATTGAATATCACTTTGCTTGTAATCTCAAAAACTCTTTCCGAATCAATGGCTTTAGTCCCTGCGGGGTTACTCTGATGAACTGGGCCCGCATGTCACTATACCAGGTGTCCATATAGACGTACAATATCACATCCGGCTCCACTTCGTACATGGCTCCCATCGCCCAGATATCCGTGCCGATGCGGTAGTGGTGTTTCCAGGTTATTCCATTATCGTAGCTGACATGCAGTCCCAAGCCGGGCATGCGACCGCCTATCACCAGCGCTCCCGATGCGGTGGGGTGAGGCAGCATCGCGCAGGCATAAGCAGAGAATGGGCCGCGAGTAGTAGGACCCCACGTAGCTCCTCCATCTTCCGACCAGGTTTCCCACATCCAGGGCGAGTAAATCGGGCGAATCAGGCACAGCAACCGGCCGTCTGAAACCTGCACGCCATAAGGTTCAGTCAGGTCAAGGTTCATCATAGCCGGCGGCCCATCCAGAGTCATTGGGCCTGCCCATGTCAGCCCGCCGTCGGTAGAGCGCATAGCATAAGCCACGCAGTGCACTGTACCCCACTCGAGGATGCTCTTGCCACTTTTGGAGGCATGCCCGCCGTACACAAACAGCACCAAGGTGCCGTCTTCCAACTCGATAAGAGGGTTAAGCGAGGGATGCAGCTTCTCGACCCCCTCAGGCAGAGTTATCTGGCCTCGGTCCTGGATTTGCGCCCACGTTTTGCCGTTATCTTTCGAATCAGCCATAAAGATATTACTGTCGTGGACAACTACCCTAATCAGCCGACCATCGCGTGTGGTGAGCGGCATACCATTGTTCCCATTGAACACATCTGTATCTAATTCCCAGTTGGTGTCGGGCACAAGCTCCCAGGTACGTCCATTGTCGGTGGAGCGAACTAATCCTCCCGGAGAAAGTGCCATCAACAAGTCGCCGTTAGGCGCACGGGCAATGCCTGAATTGCTCTGCTGGCCCTTGCCCGTTGCATACGGATGGAACCAATTTTTGGGCGGCTGAAGCGATTCGTTCCACGGCCTGGCACGCACAGCTTTACCCTGAATCTTTATGTTCCTGAAACTGCTGCTACCAGACTTATCGTATGTCCAACTTTCCAGACCAATGTATCCGGACTTGTACGTATCGTCACTCACCACGGGGCCGGGCCTGCCATCAACCGACACACGAATTTCATTACCCTTTACTACTATTTTCGCCTTGTGCCATACTTTTAGCTCGCTGCCCACGCCCTGAACCATCTCCATCTTGAGTATCTCCAACCATCCAGAACCGTCCGCTTTGGAAATGGTCACCCAGAAATGCTTGGCCCGGTAGTGCTGACCACAGCAGGGAAAGTGGACAAGGTAATAATGAGAAGAGTCCTGAGCCCTAATCACTAACCCTGTTCCACAGTGATTTATATCCCAGCGAAAATCAAACTCCGCTTCAAAGTCTGCATAGGCCTTAGCGGTGTAGAAGGCCAAATGTTCATCGACCTTCTTCTGCTCCGGCGGCGTCGGCGTCATTATCCCCTGCTCATCCTGATGCCAACGGCCACCGATAAACGACCAGTGCTGCAGTGCCTCACTTGACATCTGCAGCTCAATCTCCTGCTTGCCAGCGGCCAATACGGAATCCATACTAAGGCACAAGGCAATTATTACTGATGCTGTGATAAACAAATACTTTCTCATTTTGCACATCCTTTCTTTTTATCTGAGAATTTTAGTTTCTGCCCACCTACCTGCTTAATCCAGTCGGCCGCCCAGACAAGCGATTCCGGATCATTGTCAATGGTTAAGAAAACGATGCCCTTGATACGGCCGGCATGCGCAAGTTGCAGCGCCGTTTCACATTGTTGCCTTAGAAGGTTTTGGGGGATTAGCCGCTGGTCGCCGTAGTCGAAGAGATAGAGGCCTACGACGATTGGTTTGTTCGGGAACAGCCGCTCACAATGGGCGACGGTGCTTTCGAGTTTGACGACGTCTTTTGCGTGCCATGTCCAGAGATTGATGACATCCAGTTCCTTAATGTAATCGTTTATTCCCTCTCGATTCAGGCTCATCGTGTACACAACGCCCCAGATGTTCACCGAAGCATATTTGCCGGCGAGCAGCTCACGAATGTGCCGGATGTGCTCCGGTTTGAAACCTTTGTCGATACCCAGTGTACTCATGTCGTCCAAAAGAACCGCTTCGATATGAGGGTACTTGTCCACCAACCTGCGGAGTCGGGCGATTCTGTTTTTATAGACAAAAGGCGGCCCTCCTTTGCCATCGGCCCTGATTTCCCATATCAACCGCCTGAAGCTTGAGACCTGCCGGGTCAGGACATCGGCCTGCCTGTCGTCATTGGGCAAACCGGCGCCGGCCATCACAATGTTTGAGACGCCCAACAATCGGGCGCGTTGGGAGGGGCTGGCCTGGGCAAAGGTGGCCAACGTGTGCTTACCTGGCTTGCCCATTTCCGGATTGCCCCACACCCATATCAGGTCGTGAATTACCTCTGGTTTGCTTCTTTCTTTTGCATTGGGCTCCCTCCTTTCGACGGCTGCACAGAGGTACCCCGTGCCTGCGGCCAACAAAAAGACAATGGTGATAATTTTGAACCTTTCCATAAATGGCACTCCTTTCAGAATAATCCGACATTCATCACTTGTATCCGTCCTGTGAAGTACATCTTTCATAGTATCTGAAATACTGATTAACTTACTCCGAATTGTATTCACATAAAATCAAAAGGAGTAAGTAATGGATGATCAGATTGGATAAAACTTTGTTTACAATTCTCCAACACGTCTTTATAATCTTTTACTCGAATTAGCTCCATTGCACACTCTTTAATCTTTTTTCTTTATCATCAAGATTAAAAATTCTCCGGGTATTTCCATGCATTATTGGATCGGTAAGATCTAGAGCATTATCAATTGACAACCCTTCATCTTCTACCAGTTCAGATAAAGCAAGAGCAATCCCTCGCCGAGCGATTATAGTATGCCCCAATATCGGTTCAACTGGGATATAATCACTCCCAAAGGTTAGTATTTTATTTGCCGGTGCGGTTACTATATATTTTTTTAAGAAATCTTTTGCAGCAACAGGATTAATAATCCATGACCAGCACATATCCACAAATGCATTCGTATAATGTTTGGCGATAGCAATGATTTCTTCATAGTAAGGATAACATATGTGCATAAATACAAATCTTGCATCAATAGAGTAGACATTTCAGATTTTCCAAAAGGTCGGTGTAGACAATTCACCTGGCAGGAATCAATTACTTGCCTCATTTTATCGACATATTCACCAACCTGACTTATGTAGATGTTTAGTAAATCACCTTGTAATCCATCCGGGAATAGAGCATAAGTGACTTTAATGCTATAAGGAACAACGGGATAGATATCACATACAACGACGGAAAAGCTGGTTCATCCTCCATCTCCCAGAACAGTAATGCAGGATAATTTTTAAATTGTTTTACAATACTTTATAGACGCTGACCACTCTTTATTGGTTTTTCAGAAATCGCTCAATTTAGGTAGTATTAAAGATGATGCAAATAATCGCATCGTTGATTATTCCTGTTTTTCAATTTTTAGAAGCATGGGCACCATCGGTTCAAGGTGGATATCTTTAAGATCTATTGCTTTTTCATTTATCAGGTTCGTGGCTTTCACAATGTCGCCTTTTGTTGAAATAACAGAAATCACAACTGTATTCTTTAGCCAATTCACCAAGGAAAGTACTTGCTTTCCCTGATGTTGGACCGTTCTGGTCTCAACCCCCCATGTGTTTCGGCCATCGTTTCTTATTACTTTAAAGGGGGGTGCAATGCCCAATTCTTCAATAAGGGCGTCGAGGATCTCAGCCGCTGAGTACTTGTCAGTCCAATCTATGCTGCCCATAGCAACTTTAGATTTCCATTGTTCTTCTATTTTTTGTAACTGATGGGGATAGTTTTTCTTCAAAGCTCGTCTGAGCTGTGAGAAGTGATCTTTTTGGGGCTTACCGTATGGATTGTATCGGAAACAACTTTCGTCTACGCAAAAGACAAACCCGCCCTTGCCAGCGTATCGCAGGATAGCTTCATAGGCGTCATCACGCACGTAATCAGCCTGAGGGACGAGCAAAAGTTTGTACGGTCGCAAGCCTCCTGCTACGACCTGATCCTCACTAATGAAACGAAAAGGTACATGTAAAAAGTTCACTACTTCATACAGACGCTGCAAAGATTGAAGGTAATCATTGGAAAGCAATTTTGAAGTACGTGAAAAAAAGATCGCCACCTCCGCCTTAGCTTTAGGAAATTCCACTAAATACTCTGCTAAACGGTTTAGATCAAGGGCAGTGCGGCCGGCGGCTTCCGTGGCTTCGGCCCGGGTCATTAAGCCGTGCTCATGCGAAGGCTCTGTCTTCGTGCGAGACCACAGCCAAATCGTAAAAGCATTTTGCCCGTGTAAGGCCCCCTCCCAGATGGCTGTTCGGATATAATTGGCGGGATAGTGCTGCAGATCATTGTCTTTAATAATGTGATACTCGGAATTAAAGATGGGTTTGTTCGGTTGAAAAGATTTCATCAAGTCGTAAAAAAAAGATTGGGTGATAAAGTTGCCGCCGTACTCGCCGCGGCCGGGATAAGTGGTGCCCTGATCGCAACCGATAATCTCGGTGAGTCGACACAGCGCTTCACGGTCAATACCATATTTGCCTTCATTCGGATTGAGCACACCCATCATAAACTCAATACGCACTGGCCGCTGCGGATCCTCTTCCCGAATAACCTGCTTCATCCAGGCGAAAAAGTCGGTTACCTGCTGGGCATGAAAGGTGTGCCAATCGTATTTAATAGCCACATTGTGGATGGGATCCCTGGGAATATGAATTTGATAGAAATCCTCGAAATCCGTATCCCAGAGCTCGTTTAAGCGCAGAATTGAACCGTGGGTGGTTTTTAAGTATTTGAGAAATTTCTGTCGACTGAATTCGCATCGTTCAATAAACTCCGGCTCATTGGCTAAGCAATAGCTGCCGAGTGCAGGCTCATCTTTAATTTTCGAAATTAAAAAACGCAAGTGTCGTTCTAACACCATACGGGTATTAGGATTCTCAATACAGAAACGGTGAAAGCCGTGGCCGCAGGTTTTAACGTCCGGATATAAATCGTATGCCCATTGCGGGAAATAGTGGGGCGACACCAGCAGCGGAAGGCGAACGTTGTGGCGTTCAGCATTGCGTAAGGCTTTGAGCACAAAGATGTTAATGCGCTCATCGGTCACATCATTTTTATCCGGACCTGTTAGGGTGTTCATCGGACCAATCTCAATTTCAATGACATTGAAGCCATAGCTTGCCATCTTCGGGATGTCGTTCACCGGCTCGTCCCAACCCATTACGCCGGAGAGAAATACGGGTTGGTGACCTTGGTAAAAAGCGCCGTTGGAAATGGTGAGGTCGAAAATAGATGGCTGTGGATAAATCAATCTTGTGATGGAATCCTCAACGTCAGATTTTAGTTCATAAAGTGTTCGGTTGAGAGATGTTGCCATATGGTTTGCATTGCGCCGAGCACGCTCAACTTCTCCTAATTTCAAGTCTTGGTAAGTATAAGGGATAAAGTTATCCAGAACGGTTTTGGTGACCTGTGCCGACGCTATATCAACTTTTGCTTTTTGGGCTGCCTGTAAAGCCGAATTCAGTTTATGTGTATCCAATTCCAGTTGTATCAACTTTTCCCTGATTTGCGCGGTGCTGATAATCTTCAAGATAAGCTCTTCACTTATCAATATTTCTCTATTGGACACAATTTCTATGCGCCCAATGTAATCACCAGACGGCAAGTCGGTGATATTCCATTTTTGTGATACTTTGGTTACCGGTTTGTCTAAAGTTGTCTGATAGGAGCTTTTTTGGATCGGCACACGGTTACCATCCAATAGGGTGAAATTGGTCGTAAGCTTCTGACCATCTCCGCTGCTGAGAATGTAAATGTCAAGGGTCGGATTACCTTCGGTTGGCCACACGGTTTTCTCGCAGTGCAGATAGGTCCGAATTTCGTCTTTGGACAACGGATATTGCTCGGCCCGGAAATAGGCGATGCGGGTGTGTCCCGAAAAGAGCTTTAAGCCGATGCGACCAAACTTGTAGACAGAGTCATTAACTTCAAGTTGCCATTCATCCGGCTCCTGTTCAGCCGCTGACCAAAATTTCGCCCTAAGCACATTACCGCGAAACTCCAGCTTTTGCCATACCCAGCCGGTTCTGTTCCACTCACCGTCGATGCGCCACTGGCCATCTTTAAGTGCTAAATCCGTCTCGCGATTTTGGCTGTCCGCGCGCTTGATCTGAAATCCGGCGTCAAAGTCATGCTCCACCCAATAGTGCGCCTTACCTGTTGGAACGGGAAGAGACTCATCAGGAAAAGGGTTCTCTCCACGCGCCATAATCACCCCATCGGCATCGAATTCTTCGGGATCCACATCTTTCCACAAAACCTGGATAACTCCATCGATAAGGATAAAGTCTTTCACCAGCAGCAGGGAATGATCCGCACGTATGTCCATACCTGAGGACCATATCCTGGTGGTACTGACCGATCCTCGACGATTTGGAGAACACCTTTACCGCTTAGATCAAAAATACGCCAATTTTTCAGGGTTAGAAAATTGTCCTCAATACGAATTTGTGCGAAGGTCGTTGCATGTAAAAATACGACTATAGGAACAGTCAAACTTAACACCCGGGGAATGCAGGGTGGTAGAAACTTCTTTTTCACAATAATAGTCCTAAAATTTGATAAATTTAAGTATATTTTAAATTGAGCGATTCTCTATAGACAAAAAAGCCTTTTGGGTATATAATGGATTGTTATTATTTTATTTGCGTAAAACACATATTCAGATATTAGCTTAATCATGCACAAATGAAGTCTCCCATTCTTTAGGCAGATAGGCGATACAGACATCAGGGTTACCTCTTTTATGAGTCGTAAACTCGACACTCTTACTGTCAGGCGCCCATCCAACATGAGGATGTTCAATTTTTGCATTCCCATAAGGTCGATTGTCCATAGAGAGCAAACGCAAATGAGAACTGCGTGCATCAATGATAGCGATGTGTCCATGCCAATTATCTGTTGCCACCCAGCAGCCGTCACGGGAACCTGATGCGTGCCACCAATTGAATCGGGACAATTCTTTTGGTGAGCGGTCAGGCCACCAACTACCCGCACCGATGATTCGCGTTTCCTGTGTTTTGATGTTAACAATTTTAACATGTGACTCTTCACTGCGATATCCACCGCAAAAAGTCATCTGATCATCTATCCACCAATCTTCATGGGTCACCAATTCATTCGGTTCCTGAGAATGAATTTTTATTGCCTTTCCAGGATTTCTGATATCAATATACCACATACGATGTGGATAATGTGAAAATCGCAACAAGTTAGGATTATACTTATTAAACTGGATATGAGAAATTTCAGTTTTACTTAAAAGCGTTTTAATTTTTCCAGACTTTATGTCAATTGTGACTATATCTCTTAAATCGGAATCTTTATGAGTTAATCCTACTGCAAGGTATTTACCATCAGCACTTTCAGTGAGGCCGTTAAAAAATGTCGAGCCTGTTGGGGCCGAAGTAATCTTCCGTTCTTTAATTTTTACATTACTCAGGATCTCTGGAACTGTTGATATATCAATGTCAAAATGCCATTGATATACTGTATTTTCACGAATTCCGTAAATGTCATGACTTTGGTAGTCGATAGTATGAAAACTTGTTTGTGATAGTGAATCTGAAAAAAACTTGACAAGCTCTCCTGTTTTTGTGAGATAGCCGAACAACTCGGATCTTCCTGTACGGTTGGAATAAAATACCATCGTCGATAAATCTGCTGTCCAGCAATTCAGATCAAAATAAAGATTTGCATCACGACTAGTGTCAGTTGTAACAAAAATGATTTTAGCTCCGGTTTCTGTGTCATGAGTAATTTCATGTTCTGGGGGATAGACTTTACATTGCCAGGTATTAGTCCAACTTAATTCTGTTTTTGTAACGCAAGATAAAACGAATAAGCTAAATGCTAATAACAATGATTTAATGCTACATTTCATAAATTTACCTCTTGGATTTTGTAACAATTCGGGGGTTTTTAATATCCCTCTAGGCAAAGCAGAGACGATGAATCTTTTTATTAGTAGAACGTTCTTTATAAATTATTACATCTTTAAATTTCCGGAAATTGTAATTGAAAATTGATAGAGTTTCATTATATTTATAAAAGTTTCTTAATAACAAAAGAGGAGCAAGATAATTCTTACTCCTCTTTCTCTACCTATCTTTAATTTACTTCATTAGGAGCATTTTCTTTGTTACGTTAAAATGGCTGGACTGCATTTGATAAAAATACACTCCGGAAGGTACAGTGACACCATTCAGGTTGGTACCATCCCAGGTTATCTGGTAAGTACCGGCAGACATGTATTGATCAACTAACGTCTTTACTGTTTGTCCAAGTGAATTGTAGATTTTTATAGTTACATGGTTCGAAGCAGGGATAGCATAAGTAATATTTGTAGTTGGATTAAATGGATTAGGGAAATTATCCGCAAGTGAATAGGTTAATGGCATGACTGTTTCTGTTCCATCAATAGCGTTAACGCCGCTGCCTTCATTCAAAGTCAATACGAGTTCGTCGATCAAGTAGTCGGCTCTTCCAACAGGATTACCTCCATCTGGCCACGGATATGAAGTAAACTGGCCACCTTCTTTTGTGTCCAACTGAATTGATCTCAGTGTCGAAAGATCAAAGTCTGGACCACCCACATGGTGCCCTTCCCCTTTTGTGCCAGCCCAACTGTAGGGAATAACGTCCTCAACTTCTGACTGGGTTGCGAGTTTTAGAAAACTCCAGGGAATGGAAACAAACTGCCACTCACCATTGAAAGGTACGTCGGCGGCTGCGAAATGAAAACCAAAGGGATCAGTCCGAATAATGGTTTCTCCGTCGATAGTTACATACGCTCCTTCAACATCCTTCGTATCAACCGGATGATTTTGGCTGCGAACTCGGAGCCATAAGGGGTATTGATTACCTTCTTCACCCTTAATCCAGAAAGTAATACGTTCTGTCGCAGAAGCATCAAGATAGTCCTCAAGCCAGACCCAAAACGTGAGCCGTGGATTGGGCATATTGACAAAGTGGAAACGTAAGCCATAAGGTCCCACAGCGGCCGCAGCTTCAGTAGCCCAAAGACTACAAGTATCTGTGGGTGTAGTGCTGTTATCAATATCATCGTTCATACTAACATCACCTAAAATGTAGCTAAGGTCTTGCTCATCGCCCCAGAGCGCAGTAGCAGCATGGTTTGGGCCTACCCGAACGTCATCCCAAAGGCGAAATCCGTTTTCATTGGTGTAAACCTTTATCTCAGTTACACCAGCCGTGACAGTTGCTGAGAAAAAAGTAATGCCGATCAGGCTAATTAAAATAATAAAGTTCAATTTTTTCATGGTATTTTCACCTCCAAAATTGACTATGTTTAAAATAATTAATAACGTTTCTTAATTAAAAAAAGAGGAGAAAGATAATTCTTACTCCTCTTTCTCTACCTATCTTTAATTTACTTCATTAGGAGCATTTTCTTAGTTACATTAAAATGGCTGGACTGCATTTGATAAAAATACACTCCGGAAGGTACAGTGACACCATTCAGGTTGGTACCATCCCAGGTTACTTTGTAAGTACCGGCAGACATGTTTTGATCAACCAGCGTCTTTACTGTTTGCCCAAGTGAATTGTAGACTTTTATCGTTACATGGTTCGAAACAGGGATAGCATAAGTAATATTTGTAGTTGGATTGAATGGATTAGGGAAGTTATCCTCCAGTAAATAGGTTAATGGCATGACTGTTTCTGTTCCATCAATAGCGTTAACGCCGCTGCCTTCGTTCAATGTAAACGCAACCTCATCCAGCATGTATTCGCATGAACCAACGGGGTCGCCGCTACTTGGCCATGGATAATTACCCTGATCGGCGTTGCCGCCTTCTTTAGAATCAAGCGTAAAGGTTCTGATCGTGGTGAGATCAAAGTCCGCTCCACCAACATGATGCTCACCGCCTCTAAGTCCGGCCCAACTATAAGGAACTGTTTCTTGCAATTCCGTCAGATCGGCCTCTCCGAGTTTTAAAAACGACCACGGAATAGAAACAAATTGCCATTCGCCATTGAAGGGATTATCTTCAGCGGCAAAATGGAATCCAAAAGGATCTGTACGAACAACCGTTTCTCCGTCAATGCAAATAAACGCACCTTCAACATCCTTGCCATCCACCGGATGATTTTGACTGCGTACACGTAACCACATAGGGTATGAACAATCCGGCTCACCTTTAATCCAGAAAGTAACGCGCTCAGTCGAGGAAACATCGAGATATTCTGTGTATCCTGGAGTATCACTCCGCCAAATATCCCACCAGGTACGAGGGTTGGGCATAGTAACAAAATGAAAATCAATTCCATACGGTCCCATAGCAGCAGCTTCTTCAGTTACCCAAAGTTGGTTACTATCTGGTGGAGTGGTAGTTTGATCAACATCGTCATTCATACCAATGCGAATCAAAAGACCATTAACATGCGGCATTGCCCCTTTATAGCCTAAATAATTAGCTGCGTGATTTGGGCCAACCTCGGTAGACCCATAATACCTCACCGGATTTTCATTGGTATACAACTTAATTTCGGTAACACCGGCAATAATCAAACTGGCTGAAAATATGATAAACAACATTATTAGAAATATCTTTTTCATAACAAATTCCTTTCATTTCGATTAATTATAACAAATAAAACATCTTTACAGTGGAAAAACTATCTTCTGTCTAAACATCACCTCCTTTCAAAATTTTGTTGTGAAATTTAGGATATTTTTATCACCTCCTTTCAAAATATGTGACTTTTCAAATCTAACTTGGGAGTGGCTAGTTCATAAATAGCCACTCCCGGAAGGTAAGAATATGATTCTGTACTCACTTATATTTTGGCTATTCGATTATCGTAATATTACTAATTTTTCTATGGCCTCAGATTGTTGGTTATTATTTCTATACCCAAAAGTTGTTTGATTCCGGGTTGCGATTATTTTATATAGATATACACCATTTGCAATTATATCACCGTCCTGGTCGGTACAATCCCAATTATCTTCGGGAAAATGGTTATAACCCCGTTGAGCAAAAGTGTGAAAGGTTTTGATCAATCGTCCCACGATAGTGTAAACCTTTATTGTAACATCAGCGTCATGGGTTAAATAAAAAGTAAAAGCAGTATAACCAGAAGCGGGATTCGGATAATTGACCGGATTCATAATTTTTATTTCCTCAGGCTCTACGACAATATCTATCTCAAGAGTTGAATGATTCAGCGAATTATCCCAGACCGAAAAATGAATTGAATGCTCCCCGACAGCAAGATTATTAAATGACACAGGGACTGACCCCCCCAAATTGCTATCTTGTATGAATTGGAAAGAGGATGTAATATCCTGTCTGGTTTCAGGCTTATCATCCAGTACAACGGTGATTTCATAACCACTCTTTTGGCTCACATTGATACCACTAAAATTGTCATTGACCTGAAAATTAATTATAAATGAGGGTGGTACAGCATTTTCATTCCCTTCACCAAGATAAAGCGGAATACTGTTTATATACGCTTCGACCTGAGGACTAATTGAATCAATCAGTGTATTAGCGTATAGTGTGTCCGAAATGATATATATTGAATTTAAGTACCCGTCAGCGTCTTCAGGAAAATCATTTTTTTCTCCTTCATCCCATGCATAAACCACAACTCTTCCTTCACTGCCGCCGGCGACGGTATCGGAACGTAGAAAAAAATTAGCATCAAAGCTTCCGTTATCGATTCTTATCCTATCCTCAAAAAGCGTCCTTCCCGTAATTAGATATGAATATTCCGTTTCATTACGTTTTAGAGGGTTGTCATAGAATTTGACAAAAAGATATCCTGAAAAATCATGCGCTATATTACTTCCATTTGTAATATTTCCCTTGATTTGTACATTTTTCGTCGGTGCTATGGAGTCAGGGGAAATAGTAAAATTTATTGTATTCGAGGGAATCGCCAACCTTTGGGCCGGATCGCCAAAAAGCGTCAGAAGCTCGCGATGATCAGGGTACCTGCTGTGCATTTTAGCCGCTGTTAAAGCCTGGCCAATACTCGCCGTAGAACCAGACCGGGAAAAAATATTTTGATAAAACTCTTTGTTAATTTGAGATGTAAATTGATGGGCATTCCATCGGCTGCCGGCTATAATTGAGAAGCATCCGCCATTCGGATATAAATGTAAATATTCGGCCATACTTTCTTTTCGATCATAATCAAATTGCCCCACAGCACAGGTACCGGCAAAAAACAATGGGAGACGAGAGCTATTATCCAATTGGTTAACATCATCCGGTGTATAAAATGCATCTTCATGGGTCAGCACTTCATAGTTGCCGTGACCAAGAAAATTAACGTATAGTACTCCTTTATTAAAATTTCGAATAATGTCTTTCTTTACTTTTGGCTTCTTACCGAATGCATTCTTTGAGTACCGGTCCATATATATTTTTTTAATATCAAAACGATTAGAGACTGAATCAGCCGCAAGAAGCTCGGTGTCCCTGCCAAAAACAAAGTCATCGTATATATAAGCAGGGCTGAATTTATCGTCGGCTACTAATAATATAGTATTTTTCCATGGGCCATATTCAGGCGTTGAATCATAGTTAATAATCTTGTCCACTACGACATTCAATTCATCCACGCTTTTGACTGATAAGCGCCCGATGAACATATCCATCTTTCTATCGCCATCAAGGCAAACGAACCAATCGTCTGTGGCTCGAAGTTGATCCTCAAAAGTTGGCACGAATGTTTGCGGCGAACCGCCTGAATTGTTTTTCATGTCATAACATGCATCGCCAACCAATAATACAAATGATGGCGCTATACGCCAATTCCTGTAAGCATATTTTAAAAAATTTCTTATAGCAGCAGGATCAAAAAGACCCCATGAAAACTCGTCGTAAATTTCTTCCGTTGTAACAATTTTGACTTCCGGATTACTTTTATAAGGCCAATAACGCCCATCCTGTCGATGAGCGGCCAAACGATCTAAAGCATTTCCTTTAAAGCTTTCATGAGTAACAATGACATAATCCGCAGAGTTTGAGGTTAAACGTAAATTGGAGCGAGGGTCGTTCGATGGAAACAAACTGGAAATCCGGTCAATTTGACTCTTCGAAATCGCCATATAATGGCGCTCCGAATTAAACCCGACAGAATCGCGGAAAACTATATTGTCAGTCGTATCATCAACTTTATATTCCAACATTGAAAGTTCAAATGGATTGGTCGTATCAAAGATATAGATGCCTTTCGAATCAAAGTCCATTAAATGGTATTCCAAAACGCCGTATTTTCCGGATGATGAAAAATGTAGTTCATTGTTCTTAGCCCGCAGCTGCCGCCAGTACTCTAATTCGTACCAATCAAAATAAATCTCGTCTTCGACACTTGATTGTACCTGATGAAAAATCCGTAAATAATTCTCACCGTCACTTAATAGATGCCCGACGCTAAGTTCATAGGTTCTGGCAAGCGTATATGGCAAATCGACATTTTGTAAGAATTGTCCATTCAAGAAAAAGGATATGTTGTGATGAGATTCGGTTCTCCCCTGCACTCTCACCCGAAGGGCAGCGGAATCATTTTGCGAAATATTTGAAATATGGATTGGATAATCTTTTGCCATTGTTCGGTAGAAACGCTCCCACATCCAATCAATACCTGATTTTTCGGTATTAAGTATTTCCTTTTCCTCAAATATGCGATGGCGATATTTTGTTATTCTAAAAGGCTCATATTTAGAAAACCTGCTATTATTCTGCTTTTTTACTTTTTTACGTGAGCCGTTTTTAATTGATAACCAATAAATATTCCGGTCAGTATAGTGATTTATATAATGAGCATAGCTCTTGCTTCCGGGGTCATAATTCCACCCGGAAGTTCCCTCACCCAAAAAAACCACATAATCGTCTATACCCAATTTACCGTCATCATTTTCATCATAAACAAAAGTGGCTACCTCCTGGAGTTGAGGTTCACTATCTGATAGTTGCAGGGATAGCTCTCTCCCGCCTCCATAAAATATCTGTAGTCTATCGATGGGCAAAGATGTAGAATCAAGCCCGGCATCTGAAAAAACAGAATATTCTAATTTGTAAATACCTTTTTTGTCCACTATTAATTTGTACCACAGACCAAAATTCAACATATTCGATTTATAAAGCTTTCTCGGCACGGTAAAGCGCCATTTTTTTGCAATTTCATAATTTAAAATTGATGAGTTGTATAATTTTTCAAAAACAGGGTCCGTAGAAATAGACGTTGATTTTTTCAAACCCGATTCCCGGGAAAAATCAATTTCGACGACCACTTTTTCATAAATTCGTAACTGCCCGGTAACTGGATTGTACCGAACAGGATTAAGATTAATATCGATTACTTTTTGATGCCTGATCCACGACGGTTCTTTTACCTCTACCAAATTCGCGGGGAAAAAGCTGTCCTTAGAATAAATCTCAGGATTCTTAGTATAGTTTTTCTCAACCACAAGACCCTTTTTATCTGTTTTAATTTCTGGCGCCGGGAGTATGTTGTATCCATCAAGGTCTTTATACTGTAAATCAACTACGGTTACCGCTACCCGGGAACATGAAGGCGGTATCCCTACGAGTATTGTTCTACCGGGTAATATGGGCTTTCCTTTTTCAAAGATTGTTTCACAATTCTTAATATGAATGCTGGTAATAGTTTGTCCATTTTCTTCAAATGTCGTAAAAGACGGGGCAGCGGGTTTATACTCGAGAACCATTTTTTTTTCGTTTGAACTCAAAATGCGGGTATCACTCGTCGAGTTCCTTGCCTGTACGATTGGGCTAATACCAAACCCAATACATAACAAACATATTGTTACATATAGATATTCTTTTCTGAAAGTACATTTATCATTGTTTTTCATTTTAACAATTAATACCCCGGTCCTTCCTCAGTAGATGTTCGCACAACTACAAATTTACCCACTTTGTTGCCCATATCACTCTCTATTACATATATATAGACACCCGTATAAATAAGCTGGTTGTATTCGGTAACCTGGTTCCACGGTTCCTCAGACGACCCATTCGTGTGATGGAGCGTTTTGACAAGATCGCCCGTCATTGTATATATCTTTATAGTACACTTTGGTGGTATATTGATGAACATAAGCTTATTCGGCTCACCGGGATAATTGTATTCTACAGACAAATCATGATATGGATTTGGAACGACCTTAACGTTGTCGAGCGACGCCACCGGTTTCTCCGTTAAATATGGATGTACAGGTTGATTTCGCTGCATCATATTCCAATACTTACCAGACTCTAAACTCTCACCCGGTCGCTCCCAGTTCTGTGACCCGTCATCATAGGCAGTCACATAATAATAGTAAGCAAAACCACGCTGTACGCTCGTGTCTATATATTTTGTCGTTACCAGATTGCTGCTGCTGCCGCCGCATTCCCATATCTTTACAAAACCTGTATCATTTTTTCCAAGCGCGCGATAAACCCGATAACCCTCAAAATCATTCACGCCTGTGTCAAAATCAGGCTCATCTGATACATCCGACCATTCTAATATTACCGATTTTTCTCCCGCTGTTACACTTAAATCAGGCGAAGGCGGGGGGTCAGGCACATCGAAAGGGTCACGGCCCTCTTCAACATTCATAAAATATCTTCGGGTGGCCTCGCTAAATACTCTGGCTAAAGAATCCCGGCCGGTGGCTACAATCACGTTCTTTTCCTCATCTGTCAAGCCTTCCCCACCTTGTTGCTTTTCCCACCATTGACGACCGTATTTTATACAATTACGTACACTCAAGCCATTTACAGCTACCAACATAATAAAATGAACATCGGACATATAGGGCATATCAAATGGCCCAATTCCTATGTAGGGATTCGGGCGGGCAACGGTGAGTCGATCGTTTGGTTCGGTATAACCCATCTCCTGTGGACTATCCATATGATTGCCGGAGAAAAAGAAATTATAGGTTTCCTGCATACTGGAAAAACGATTATCCCCCTGGCGCCACACCGTACTAAAAGGTTGAGATAGGTCGTTTGTCTCATCGTCTGAAGATTTATCAACATGCAAATAACCCATGCCAAAATATTGGGGCGATAGAAATTGTCCATGTCCCGGCGTTTGCTCGTTAAAACCACTGTTTTTATCCGGATCTCCGGTATCATCCTCATCAGTTAATTTATTGTTATTACCATCCCAGACAATAAACATGCGCAATGAATCCGCTGTCGGATCGCCTGCCGGATTCACCGGGGTTCCTCCTCCAATAAAATCTGAATAGTTCTCCCCATAATATTCTACCCAATCATCGGTTTGGCTTTCCCAAATAGCACCATTTTGCGTCGATCCCTCAAAGCTGATATGGGGTTGAATCCCATAATTAAAACAAACATCATACAAGTGCTGGTCGGGGTACTCTATACGGTCTTCGTCTCCAATCGCATTGCCATTATTAATGGCGACAAAATCAACCAGCATATAACTATCGGCATTCCCACAGGCATAAGCGTAAAACCTCTGTTCTACAGTTATGCCTGTCTCCCACGAAAAGCGTATGAGCAGCATGGCGTCGGAAACAAGACTGGGATCAAGTTCATCATAAGCTTGACGGGGAGCTATTTCTTCACCATCAACGGTGGTTGTGGGTGGTTCACGGCGAAGCACCAATTTAAACTGTAAAGGCTGGAAAGCAGATTTTTGAGGAGGGTGTACCATGATGCTCCCTGCAACAGTACCCACAACATAAGGATAAGTAGTGCCGGTATATTCCTTCCAGCTTCGCATACCATAACACAGCCCTGCCATACGAGCGCTGCCGTTCATGAGTCTCACCTCGCCGATATTCTTTTCCCGCCAGTGGTTGCCGGGCCATACATACGATTGTTCCCACCCGCCACTGGCGCCGCTTTCATCTGTATGCCATAATTCGCCTACCCAGATATTCCTTTTTCCGGAAATCTGGCCAAATAAAACGAGAGGTATGAAAAACAATAACAAGCAAATATATACTGTTAAATTAATATATTTTTTCTTAATCATGGTTGATGTTACCACTTTTAAATCCTTTTTATCAAGATATCCTATTGAATTTTCAGAACAAACCTTTAGTAACTAAAAGAAAGTGAAAATCGATTTACGATGCCCAACACTCCAAATTCACTAAAAGAATAATCAAATTGCATTCGCACCCCTGTGATATCAGTGCTTAATCCAATACCACCGGTAAAACTTTCTTCATCATAATTGAGTTTATATCCTCCGCGTAATGCGAAAAGCTGGTTATATACATATTCAAAACCAAAATGCACTCTTTCAGAGTAATCTTTCGGATGCAAGGCATCTATGACAAAAGTAAGCAGATGCTTTTTATCATCCGGGAATAGTATCTCGTTAATATCAACCGCTGTACCAAATCTAAAAGTGAGTGGAAGAGGTTTGTTGGCAAAATTTTGTACAACCATTCCAATCCTAATATTCTTGAATCCGGAATTGTAGAAAGTACCAAAATCGTAGGCCACGGCTTCTGTTATGTTGTTTACTTCTTTAATTGTCTCAAACGCAGTATTATAATATTGCCAAACTTGACTGGAACCTAAATCCTGGTAAGCATATTTCACCTGTCCGCCGATAAAAAACCGGCTTGTGATACTGGTTGCATAGCCTAATCCAACTGCATATTCATTAACAGAAAATTTTCCCTGGCTGATATAACCCTGCCAGGCATGGGCGTCAACTACGGTGCGCTCCATTGTACCATAATCTACGTTGATATAGCTGAGAGTAAAAACACCAAATCGGTTGGTGTTATAAGAAAGTACCGCGGACTTGTGATCAATATCAGCTATCCAGTTATTTTGGTTAATCGTTAAACTGATACCATTTACCGAAGCACACCCAGCCGGATTGTAGAAAATGGAATTGGGATCGCCACTTATAGCCATAAATGCGTCTCCCATACCAGTAGATCTGGCGCCAACACCAAGTTTTAAAAACTGCATTTTGGTTTGGGCTACTTTTTTCATTTGCCCATTTGCAACGCTTAGGCAACTAAAAATTACAAGGAAAAAAACGATTAATTTACTTCTCACTATCGGTTCTCCACTCGTGAGAGTTTCATTCTATTATTCGAATTAAATATGCTGTTAGATATATTTTTACGATTGATAAATTACTTACCAAAATCAAAGTTAATACGAATCCCTAAAAATACTTTGACCGGACCTCCAACACGATAAATATAATTCACTCCGGGTTTCTCCTCCGGGCGGACAATGTGAGACGCCTCATAATGCCCTACACGATCCCCATCTTTCAATGAATTATAATATTGATATTGTTCACTACCCGGGTTATCAGCAAGGCCATACAATGCCCCAACATTTAAAAGATACCGGGAGAATGGATTATAGGCATTAACATATAATGTTGCTAGGAGGCCAGAAAAATTGATTGATTTACTAATAAAAAAGTGATTACTGAATGAATTTGCATACTGTAGGTTGTTGCGAATAAAAGGGCTTTTAGTTGGATTCCAGGTAAATCTACTGCCTTCGGCCCATGACAATATGGCATTGAGCCGCCATCCGCCTAATAGTTTTCCACCAAAAATTGTCGGTCCCCAACCAACAGGTGTATGAATATCGATGTTTGTGAGAACGCTTGGAGTCCAATCCCAGAGGACTTCATCTGGATAGGAATATTTCGAATAGACAGGAAGATTAAAAGGATCCCCTTCAACATATTGGTTTGTGTATCCAATTTCACCTCGTTTCTGCCCGCGAACTTCAGTCTGTATCCAACCGGTTAAAAATTTTCCTACTCTCTTGAAAAGCCTAAATTCCCAGCCGATAATATCCTGATATGATTTATTATCCCAAGTGCGATAGCTTCTCGTCGGATCAGGCGAAAAAACATTTTGATAATTTACCCATCCCAGCTCATCAGTAACGTCTTTATAATAAAGTGCTGTGTGAATTAAATATTCTTTAAATAAAACCTGTTCATAGCCGAGTTCATATTGTATTGTTTTTTGCGGCTTCAAATTTGGATTTCCCCGCCATTCTATTGGAGCTGTCATGTACGGATGGGGCAGAAAACCGTAACGATAAGTATTATTAGGGGCGTTGTAGGCATGGCCATAATTAAAGTATATTTTACTATTTTCAGTCATGGGATGAGAAATACCAAACCGTGGACTGATAACAATATAACTTTTACTCGGTTCCTGCTTCATGCTGTCCCTATTTGTCCAAACATTTTCCATATACCAATAATCATTGAAAGGATTTTCCGGATCATAAGCAATTGAATTGGCATTGAAATATTCTCCGCGAATACCAAAATTACCAACAAGACCATACAATTCCATACGGTCTTGAAGATAAACAGCGCCGTACTGGGGTGATTCATCATATCGAATGGCACGGTCTTCATAGGGTGTTCGCACTTCGTACCAGTCGCGATGAATTTTATTTTGATTAAAGTAAATACCGGTTTTTATCTGATGATATTTGCTAACCTGACTTGTTAAATCACCCCTGATAACAAATGACCAGCCTGTTGATAAATCCCTGTCATGCGATGATTGGTTTAAGTCAACTTTACCAACCTGATCGTAAATTGCCCGCCCGGGCGTGGACCAACCTTCTGGCGCTTCGTTATAAGAAGAAGCGGGGAGCCATAGCTCATCGCCCTGGTAAAGTGTTGTATCTAAAGTAACATAGTGGCCTGTAGCTGGGTCCCAATACCCCTTCATCTGTAACGAATCGGACTGGATATTATAATATTCTGCCTGCAAAGTTTTTATCAAAGTAGTGTCTCTTTTCGGCCCAGGAACAAAATTATAGGTTCGTTCCATTTTTGAGACACGAAATTCATAAAAAGTTTTTGAAGAAAGCGTATGTAAAAAATTTATTCCAAAATTTGTTGTCTTGATATTACCAAGCGGATTAAGAAGGTTGCCATAACTACCGCCACCGCCAGAACGCATAATATATGCATCGTCGCCTCTTTCACTATTGGTGACAGCCATACCCTGTTCGGTCGCTATCATACCCATTCCTGAAAGATGCACTGAAGGTGTAATGTGATATGTTAATTTAAACATTGTATTTTTTTCATTGTAATGATTGCGAAAGGCAGGATTTGCGTAGGCGTCATATTTTGTTCTATGAGACAACATAAAGTTCATTTTACTTAAAATACTACCAAATAACGGCAATGAACCCCCCGGCATCGGGCCGCTTATTGTGGCATCAACAACGTAATCGGGCAGATCGCCCTCTTCCCGTCCCCTGTGATTCCAACGCCAAAGTTCCCTCCTCTGGTTGGGAGACATATCATTGGTTGAGTCGTCGTCCGCAAGTGCCTGCTCGGCAAATTTGGTCCATCCGATAAATTTATCACTAGGGTGGGGGAACATTTGCGCTAGTTTGACTGAATCCATGGAAATATCACTGCCATAAATCAAATAATATTTGTCTTCGAGGTACTTTTTGGGTCCTGAATATTTATATGAAGCAGGACTAAAACGCGCATCAAAAGAAACAGAATATTTACTACCGCCTTCAGAAGTATTGACGTTGATGATACCGGAGCGTAAATCGCCATATTCCGCTAAAAATCCACTGGTTTGTATGGTTATTTCTTCAATTGCCGTACGGTTATAAGAGAGAAACGGAACATTGAATACGTTATCTTTCATCGAAAATCCATCCAGGTATGCCATCACCTGATCTGACCCCCCGCCGCGGATATCGATTTTATTGCTATAAGGATTAACACTTACACCGAGGGCCAGGTTCATTACTTCCTGAACATCGTTTACCGGAAGATTTTCCGTATCCTCACGGGTAAGAATGGTTTGACTTGATGATACATCTAATTTAACCATTTCCCTTTCAGCTATTACCGTAACAGTTTCTGTTTCTTCTAATGTACTCTTTAAATCAAAATTTACCTTCACTGTACGCCCTGATTCAACTAATACATTTCCAACCTGTTTACTCTCATACCCGATCATGAAAACTTTAACAGCATATTTTCCCGGAGCAATGTTCAGGATAAAATAAAAACCCTCCTCATCTGTTGCTCCTCCTGTTGGTATAACCAAAGGCACAATTCTACCATCTTTTAACCAGTGACCTTCAAGAACAACATTTGCTGCAATTAAAGGATCTCCTGTACCGGCATCAGTAACGACTCCCGATATCTTTCCGCTATTGGCAGCCCAGGTCAAACTCACAAAAAGATATATTAAAAAATGTATAATGAATTTTTCTCGACTCATCAATTGAACCTTCCTCACCAGGGTATTATTTAAAATAGATGAAACGTAATATTTAAATTCATTTGATAATTCATTTCCTCGTACCAGATGAATTATCTTTTCTCTGGTTTTGCAAAGGACGAAATTTCCCCCCTATTTTCGTAAAATACTCTAAACTGTTGAAGGATGTACTCTTACTCTTTCAGCAATGTCTTTTAATGTTACGGTTATCTAATTCCTAACATATGAATCGATTGAATCGATTATCGATGCGAGTTCATCTTTAAGAAAGGGTTTCTTTAAAAATCCAATTACAGGATACGTAAAAGACTCGGATTCAAGATGTAAATTTGTATCACTCGTCACGAGAATTATTGGTTTAGAAACCTTTAATTCTTGAATTTTTATGATCAGACTAACATAGTTTAATTTTGCCAGATCCGTATCAATCAAGTACAAATCAAATGAACGATTGGTTATCTTTAATGTATTAATGAGATACAAAGCCTCTATACCATCTTTTGCCAGGTCTGATTGATACCCTGCATTTTTAAGTTCCTTACCTAAATAAGTCCTTATAATATCCTCACTACTGGCAACCAATACACGTTTTGTATATATTTTTACAGAATCCACGATAGGCCATAATATGCAAAACACGTACCACAGGATATAGTTTTTGTTATACCTTTGTTATTATTTATCTTACATCAAGAGGATAGAAAAAGAATATCGTTAATTATTTTAACGATTTGCCTCTGAAGCCTGGGAAGTACTAATTTTAGTGTATGATTATTTTACGGAAAGATGATGATTTGGGGAGAAAAGTAAATTTTAACCAAAATGTTTGATGATTGTTTGACGGGTAATTCCTAACAATTTTGCCGCCAACGTTTTATTACCATTCGATCTTTTTAATGCCTCCTCAATTAAAAGACTCGTTGCCTGTTTTAGGTTTGGCAATTTTTGCAGTTGACTGAAATAGTTTATCTCATTTTCCTGATCAATACCTTCCAGGGAATTTGAATTATTCTCAGTCCTGAGTTCCTTACTTTGAAAGATCGAATCGAAATGCTTGGTTTTGCCTTTCGCGACATCATCAAAAATCTTTGATCGCAATTCTCTGATATTTCCGGGAAAGTCATATTTTGAATATTCTTCATTAAGTTTATCCTTAAGATTAAGGTTTGGTAATTCATATTCTTCTTTTGCCATAGAAAGAAAATAGTCAATTAAAATTGGCAGGTCATCCCGTCTGTCTCTTAGCGCAGGAACCTGTATATGATGTGTCTTTAGTCTATAATACAGATCTTTACGGAATAATCCGGCCTCTACTCTACTTTCTAAATCCCGGTTTGTTGCCACGATTATTCTTGCATTTGTATGGAGTGATTCATCAGATCCAAGAGGCAAATACTCTTTCTCCTGAAGCAATCTTAGCAGTTTTATCTGGCTAATCTCATTCATATCGCTAATTTCGTCGAGGAATAGGGACCCATTCGTTGCTTTTTTGACTAATCCTTCACGTGTGTTCTCCGCACCTGTAAAGGCACCCTTTTTATGTCCAAAAAGTGTATCAGAAAACATGGTATCATCAAGTCCGGCAATACTAATCTTGATATATTCTCCGGTCCGCTTGCTGCACTTATGTACAGATTCGGCAATTATTTCTTTACCGACTCCTGTCTCGCCGGAGATTAATACCGGCTGACTTGAAGATGCAATCGCCTCAATATATTGAAAGATTGCCATCATCTCCCGACTCTGCGTTTTAATTTTATCAAAACATTCAGGATGGGTCAGATCATCAATAAATATTCTTTTTTTAAGTGAAACGATTTCTGTTTGCATTTCTCTAAATCGAATGCCACGCTCTACCGAACTGATTAATGTATCTTCATCTACGGCTTTGACAAGATAATCGAATGCACGTGATCTCATGCATTTTATTGAGATTTTAACCTCCCTCACCCCGGTGATAATTATAATTGGAATTTCCGGAAACTGTTCAGATATCATCTGTAATAAGTCTTCGCCGGATATATGAG
>SDBT01002897.1_pt1 | contig 29901 bp, 26 predicted proteins | sample 2277101 | NCBI WGS metagenome assembly SDBT01 (sample SAMN10404973, study PRJNA504765) | marine sediment metagenome | isolation source: marine sediment core GS10_PC15, 103 cmbsf | place: Arctic Ocean: Southern Knipovich Ridge | collected 2010
GTAATCGGAAGCAGCCATAGTACCAGCCAGTAGCGTTTTTTGGGGGAATTGTGGATTTTACCTGTTTTTGGACAAATAGACACTACCGCACCTCCTTATTAAAAATGACATTACCGCACCTCCACTATGATTTTATAGCATGGATAAGGTTTTGTAAGACTATACTTAACCAATTTTATTATATCTATTTGTGGACAATTAGTCAAGGAAAACGTTTTTGGACACAGAGCAATAGAAAATAGTGAGTAGAAAGATAATAAAACAGGCCGGGGCTTTTTCAAGTCCCGGCCTGTTTGAAGCTTTTTGCCTTTTTAAGTTATCTTACGGTCGTGAGGTTTTGCCCCAGTCCTTGCCCAGCAGAGAAATATCGGTCATATCGATTTGTCTGTCCTGGTTGATGTCACCTGTCTGCAGATGCAACTGCTGTACCTCTTCGATGGTCAAGGCCCTGTTGAATATTGCGACATCATCTATTAGGCCATCGTGGTCTTTTATACTACTTCCTGCCCTGCCGTAATCCTCTCTGCCAATCCATATATCTCTGCCGCTATTGACCGAGCCGACGCTGGTGCAATCGACTTCGGTGCCGTGGGGCACTGCATCAACGTATGCTCGCAGCGTGCCACTGTCTCTGATAAATACAACGTGATGCCACCGGTTGTCCAGATAATCGTTCGGGTCGTCTTCGATCTTAGCAATATCTGACCCATCATCTATTTCCAGTGCAAGGTTTGCGTCGTTTATATGAATGCGTATATAGGCGGCGCCGTCGCCTGCTCCGCTGTCGTAAATTTCAATATCAGGGCCTGCGGTTTTGAACCACGCTGCGATGGTAAAGTCACCGGAGCTGAAATCCAGTTCTGGCGGCTGTCCAAGATTGACGTACTCGCCGGTACCATCGAGGTCTATTGCGCCGTCTATCATGCCGTCGACCCAGTCCGGGTCGCCTAAGCAGGTGCCGTCGTTGCCGTTTCCGGAGCTGTCGACAGCGGTGGTGTCTCCGTCATCGTGGTCCATTTTCCAGTAACCGACCAGGCCTGATGGTATTCTGCCTTTCCGCAGCCAGTTGGCGACTACATCCGACAAGTCGTAGGCGTCAACGTCTCTGTCGGTATCGACATCGCCTTCATGAGTGAATAGTTTTACCAATTCGATACCATCTCCTGTACCAAGGTTGCGGGAATACTGCTTATCAGTTGCGTTGTTCCAGTGCTCGTGGGTGCCGAGGCTATCAAGTTGGACCACGTTGCCGTCATGGTCGGGGTCATAATACGCACCTGAAGGCGGGTTATCCGCCTGTGCAGCCTCGTGCAGATAGTCGTCGGCTGTGCTGGAGCCGGTTAAGTCGGCAACCCATGAAACATTGGGTTCATTTCGTAGGAAATCCAACCCCACTGAATCAATCGCCACACCATCCTGGGAAGCAAGGATCATCGAACTCCAGTCGCCATCGAAAGGTTCAGAGCCCCATGGCGGCGAGCTATACGAAACGCCTTCCGAAACGTATATGTCACTTGCGTCCTGTCCGCCCAAAGTTGAGGTGCAGTGCCTGGCAGCATAGATGCCGTCAATCATAAACAGCACTGTTTTTTTGCCGAGATACTGAGAGCCCATAAGGTCGACCAGCGGGTTATATGAGCCCATCGGTCTGGCGGGGCTGGAGAAGTTTGTGATAGATTCTGTAACGGTAGTGTCATACGCGTTGATGTAGTCATGTATGAGTTTGCCTGGTGCGAATCCTCCATATTTGAACCAGCCGGTGTATCTGTCGTCTTGTTCAACATAGGTAGAACCAAAATGGTTCTTGGCACACAGCGTCACGCCCGGCAGGAAATGGCCTTTGAGGCCTGCCAGGTTGATAATGTAGTTAGCATCAGCTACGCATTCGGGCATCCAGCGTGTCGGAATCTCATAAGAGACCATATCGGTACGTACAGGATTAGAATGATAGATTGCGGCATTTGGATCACTTCGCTGTGGCTGGGCCTGTGTTCGCCCTGTCCGTGCCCCGCTTTTGTCCACAAACCGCACGCCTGACAGGACGCCACTGCTGCAAGGAGTATAAATCGCGTCCGGAACATAACGAGCAGCGTCGTACACCGTTATATCAGATGGGGCAACACCTACGTTGTCAACCAGTTGCCTGAGTACCGCATATACTACCTGCGGGGCCGTATATGTATTGTTACCTGGATCACTGTACGAGTCACACTTATTGAGATTTAATTTGATAGCAAACTTTTCACCCGAAACATAATCCACGCTGCCTTTGCCTTGTTTCTGGTTGAAATATTTAAAAAGCGCTTCCCATGCATCAGTGTCATTGTCTTCGCCGCTAAGCGACTGGATTGACCTGGAGACCATTCTGGTGACAGCAGTCTGGTCGATGGTATCTCTCCAGTATCCTGTCACGCCGTCCCATGATGTGGCGTCGGGGTCATAGGCCCAGACCACGCGTCCCGGATAAATACCAGTGGCGGTTCCCATCGGTGTGTTGAGCGCATCGCTCGGCGTCCACAATAGTCCCGCGCCTACTGCCTCATCGGCCGCTGCCATTCGGCCGGTCATACTAAAGGACCAGAAAATACTGCCCACCGCCGCAACAAAGCACATAACGGCAATTACATAACGGGATTTGCGGATAAAGCTTTTGGTTCCGTGTATAAACGCAATCGAGCCAGCCAGTCCGAACACCCAGACCAAAAAGGTCGAAGCCATCGGGGCAGCAACCCGCATACATGGATACGCCACCCGGCTCGGCTTTGGAATAACCCTTAGCAGAAACCATATAAGCGACAAAAGGCCGGTAATCGGCAACAGCCATATTGCCAGCCCATATTTTTTTCTTTTCTGGTTCAGCCGTTTGCCTGTCTTCGGGCAGACTCCGGGCACATCTTTCTCGTTCTGATTTGACATTTTGACACCTCCACCTCGAATTAGAGTTTGAATACGGGCTTTACAAAGATATACTAAACCCATTTTATTATACCTATTTGGGGACAATCAGTCAAGGAAAACATTTTTGGGACGTATTGTCTATGCCTTTGGGCTAAAAACGCGGGATTTTTGAGGAAAATTCTCAAGCAGCGTTTGTTTTCACTCGATAAAGTTTGTTGGACGGATAAATACTTTATTGAGCCGGAAACGGAGCAGGGATTATGCGAATCAGGTACGTAGTTTCGACGATGGTGTTCTGGTGGCGTGAGAATCGCCTTTCCCTTGAGCTGGAGTGTCAATTTCTGAAGTCTTTGGGTTTCGGGGTGGAGTTGTGGCCAAGTATTAAAGACCACAGTGAATGTCGCTACGACCGATATAATTGGTCCAGGCTGACCGATGCTACCGAAGGTATGCTGGTATCGATGCGCAGCCGCAATGACGGCCCGACGCAGGAACAATGGGCCGAGCAAATCGAGTGCGCAAAGCTTCTGGGCGCAAATATCGTAACTGATTTAGAAAGTTTTGGTATCACCGAAGGCAGTAACCGCAATGGAGATACCTTTTCGGCCGATATAGTCAAGCTGGCACAAGACTGTGATGTCAAGCTGTACCTTGAGACCGGGAATTTGAAATGGATTAAGGAAATTGGTAAAAAATTTCCATCCCTGTGGTATTGTCTTGATGTCGGCTACGCTCATCTGGACCCGGTATTTGATTTCAAACAATACGTCGATGAGCTGGCTGAGCGGACCGCCTATGTGCATCTCTCGGACAATTACGGGCACACAGACACCCATCACCCGCCCGGCCTGCGAGGAGGTATAACACGCCGGAATTGGGACTACCTATTAAATACTCTGAGCAAGTATGATAACGAGGTAATCGGTTCGCTGGAGATGTGCCCTCCGATGCCGGACGTAATGATACGTCAGGCCAGCGAGTTTTTGTTTTACGAACTCAAATGGCCGAACCAGCCGCAAAAGCATCCGAACCACTCAGCCGTTATCTCTAAGCCGGTATAATCGGCGGCGGCAAAAATTTCAGCTAAAAACCATATATCGGCCTTAGCTGGTCCTCGGTAGGCAGGCTCGAATATGTCTCGCCTCTGGGACCGACGTAGTTAGGCCCATTTCTTCTAAGCTTTACCGGAATCTTGGAGCCGTTGCTGTTGGTAATCCAGACCGTTACCATGTTCTGCTCGGCCCTGATGGCGTTCATTTCGGCCTGGGTTTTCTTCTTGTCGCCTTCGTTACCCAGCATGTAGCCGGCACCACCGCCTACCGCCGCGCCAATTAAAGTGCCCTCTGTACCGCCGCCTGCCAAGGCGCCGATTCCGGCACCAGCGAGGGCGCCGATTGTTGCGCCGGTTTGTGCGTCGCTTTCACAGCCAATCACGAACGCCAAGGCCACGCTTAAGACAGCTGTGGTCAAAATTAACGTCAATTTTCTTTTCATTTTAGTGCCTCCGCTAAATATAATAACAAACAACAGCTATTGTTCACTTTATTATACACTCAATTACCTGTCTTGTCGGTCACAAACTAAAAAAACTTTCAGAAAAATGTATCCTCTATAAAGAATAACGCCCCTTGTTGCTATTTTATTGCATTTTTTCTACCCCGCTCCGGCAAATTTCAAACGCGAACCGTTTTTGCCCACTCGTTAGTTAAATGTCTTTGGCCATCGGCTCAAATCGGCAACTTTGGGGGCTTTTGGGCTTGTAAATGAGGCAGCAGAGGGTTATATTCCTTTTGGTTTACTATAAAAACTTAAAGGAGCCGAGAAATGAGATCCAGATTGATAGTCTGTGGTGCTGCCGGTCGGATGGGCAGAGGCATTATTGCCCTGGCTGCCGAGGACGGCGGGTTCGAAATTACAGGCGCGGTGGAAAAGGCCGGCCATCCCGACGTCGGCAAAGACGCAGGTCTTGTTGCCGGGGTATCGGCGTTGAAAATTAACATCACAGATACTTATCCAGCCGGCGCCAATATCATAATCGATTTTTCCCAGCCGGAAGGGACCGACAAGACAATCGAGTACTGTCTCGAAGCAGGTGCAGCTTTAGTTTTAGGCACTACCGGCCTGGACGATACGCAAGTTGAAAAAATAAAAGCGGCGTCTGAGAAAATCGGTGTTATTTATGGAACCAATATGAGTGTGGGGATGAATGCTTTGTTTTCTCTGGTAGGCAAAATTGCTTCGATGCTCGGCGAAGATTATGATATAGAAATAGTCGAGCAGCACCATCGCTTCAAGAAGGACGCTCCGAGCGGTTCGGCCCTTACGCTGGCGCAAAATATCTGCAGCGCCACAGGAAAAGATTATCCCGATAGTCTTGTGTACGGAAGAAGCGGCAAAGAAGCTGCCAGGCAAAAAGGCACGATAGGTATGCACTCGGTCCGGGCAGGTGACATAACCGGAATACATTCTGTAACTTTCGGCACGCTCGGTGAAACATTGACACTGAGACATGATGCAGGCAGCAGGGAGACATTTGTCCGTGGAGCGCTGAAGGCGGCAAAATGGCTTATCGGCAAAAAACCGGGTTTGTATTCAATGGCAGATTGTCTGGGAATTGAATAAGGACAATTATTATGAATCAATCAAAGCGTTGGATAATTACCAGAGGTTTAAGTTTTTTGATTGCCGGGTTTTGCATTGTTACTTCATCCGCGCAGGCGGCGGTCAGGCTGCCGCATATAATTGGCAGCAATATGGTATTGCAGCGTGATAAAGCAATTCCGGTTTGGGGCTGGGGCGAAGCCGGCGAAGAAGTGACAGTTGAATTTGCCGGCCAAAAAGTAAGCACCAAAGCCAATACAAAAGGCAACTGGATTGTCCGCTTGTCTGCTGTCAAAGCAGGCGGCCCTTACGATATGACCGTCCGCGGGACAAACCGTATAAGGCTGACAAATATTCTGGTTGGTGAGGTCTGGGTATGTTCGGGCCAGTCCAACATGTACAGGGGCATCAAGTTGGCGAAAAATGGCAAGCAGGAAATCGCCGCCGCGGATTATCCGAACATTCGCTTGTTCCGGGTGCCGGAAAGAGCTTCAGGCTTGGTAAAATACGATACCGACGCCGTATGGCGTTCGTGTAGTCCCGAAACAATGGCTATCGGTGGCCAGGGGTTTTCAGCCGTCCCTTATTTTTTTGGAAGGGAACTGCATAAGCAGTTAAACGTTCCGGTAGGATTGATTGCTACAGCCTGGGGCGGAACTCTCATTGAGCCCTGGACACCTATGGCCGGATTGGCACAGGTCCCGCAGCTTTACAGCGTTATGATGTCAGTCACCGATGCGGCTCGGCGCTATAGACAAAATGTTGCCCGGTCGCTGGGCCAGATAGAAAAATGGACTGAAGAATGTCGCAAGGCGATAAAGGAGGGCCGAACGCTTCCGCCAAGACCTGTTTTGCCAAAGCACCCGCTCGATGACCGGGCCCAGCCGACAAGTTTGTATAACGCTATGATACATCCTCTGGTGCCGTTTGCGATTCGCGGTGCGACCTGGTATCAGGGTGAATCCAACTGCATAGCCGGCGACGGTATGATATACTACTATAAGATGCAGGGCCTGATTAGAGGCTGGCGAAAGGTCTGGGGGCAGGGTGATTTCCCATTTTATTACGTACAGTTGGCTCCATTTAGATACGAGGGTGACCCGCTCATGCTGCCCGGTATTTGGGAAGCGCAGACGGCGGCTTTGTCTATACCAAACACGGGTATGGCTGTGACTGTCGATATAGGCAACCTGCGTGACATTCATCCGAAGAATAAGCAGGATGTCGGCAAACGTCTTGCGTTGTGGGCACTGGCCAAGACTTACGGCCAGTCTGATTTAGTTTACTCTGGTCCTTTATACAAATCGATGGCCGTGGAAGGCAGTAAGGTCCGTATCAGTTTCGACCATACCGGCAGCGGCCTGGCATCACGTAACGGCAAAGTCCTGACGTGGTTCCAGATAGCGGGTGCGGATGGAAAATTCGTCGAAGCTGAAGCAAAGATAAATGGTAACACCATTGTTGTATCAAGTGACACTGTAGGCGCTCCGGTTGCGGTACGGTTTGCCTGGCATCAGGAGGCTGTGGGGAATCTGATGAACAAAGAAGGCCTGCCGGCAACGCCCTTTAGAACCGACCGATGGCAGAGTGGGCGCAAATAGCTATTGATTCAATGCTGCTATTATGGCCATCGCGTTAAAAAGTGCGTGGATAAAGATAGGCCTAAACAAGGACCCTGTTTTCTCATACGAATAGCCCAGGCATACCGAAAGAGCCAATAGCCCGGCCCAGTGCTGCGCGTTGGCGTGTACCAAAGCGAACAGTACCGAGCTTATAAAGATTGCCCGCCACGGGCCTTTGACAAATGAGCGTATCATTGTCTGAAACAGCCCTCGGAAGAGCATCTCCTCGAATGCAGGCACTATCAAAACAGCGGTAACAACAATCAGTATCCTAAGTGATAAATGTGGGTGTGCCGTTATTGATTCCAGTTCCTCGTGCTGCTGCATCTGAAAATCCTGTCCCCAGATAAGTTCGCCCAGGAATATCGTTACTATCAGCATCAGCATTACAACAGGCCAGGCAGTTAGTAGATTTAGTAGTGCAACGCCAAAATCTTTGACTATCGTTTTTGTATCCAGTCCGAATCCCTTTAGCCGCCTTGCGAAGCTGGCCCTTGCCAGAAAGAGAATTGTCGCTATTCCGATTATCGCGCCTGTGGAAAGTATAACATTCTTCAACAAAGCGGTTTTCCAGTCAGCCAGGTCGGGCAGGGCCAGTTCTGTAGCCGTTATAGCTATCGAAACCGCCCCGAACCAGATAAACAGTGGTATCAGCGGCATGTAAGGGGCCATTTTATTTCGCCGAGGCACAGAGCCGGCCAAAGCCTTTCTGCCAAACGACGTTTTAAGGAGCCAGCCGCTAAACAGCAGAATGCCGGCCAGGTAAATAAAATCCACGATAGCTACAGAACCAGCGGATTGTTTGATAGTTTCCCAGATATTCATAACCGTAATCTTTTTGGAGCCTTGAAACCAAAGCCGTCTTGTATTACATTAGTGCCGTCTTTTCAAGGAAAATGCGCTATGGACATATTCAAAATCGAAGGCCCGGTAAGACTTTGCGGCAGCGTTGCTGTCAACGGTTCCAAGAACGCGACACTGCCGATAATGGCAGCGACGATTTTGGCCGGCGGCAAATCGGTTTTGAAATCGGTGCCGCATCTTTCTGATATTTCCATCTTTGGCCAACTGCTCTGCGAATTAGGCTGTAAGGTGAGTCGAAGTGACAACGGAGATTTGTGTATAGACTCAACCGTCGTTGACAATCCTGTCGGCGATTATGAGATTGTCCGCCGAATGCGTGCCAGTATCTGCATACTCGGGCCTTTGCTTGCGCGCTGCGGCAGGGCACGGGTATCGATGCCCGGCGGCTGTGCAATCGGCGACAGACCTGTGGATATTCATCTACGGGGTTTGCGGGAACTCGGGGCAAAGATATATCTTGAAAACGGCTATATCGTTGCCGAAGCAAACGGCGGGTTAAGAGGAAAAGAAATCTTCCTTGGCGGGCCGTTCGGTTCGACAGTGCTGGGCACGGCTAATGTCCTGATGGCGGCGGTGCCGGCTAAGGGCAAAACTATAATCGAATCGGCTGCCTGTGAGCCGGAGATTGCCGACCTGGCAAACTGCCTTAACGCGATGGGCGCGAAAATCACCGGCATTGGTTCGCCGAGACTGACTATCGAAGGCGTTGAAGAATTGGGGCCCGCTGAGTACCGGGTTATTCCTGACAGAATCGAGGCGGGGACTTTTATGGTCGCAGCCGCTATCACCAAAGGCGAACTACAGATAAACAACTGCCGGCTGAATGATATGATGGCCGTCGTTGATAAGCTAAGGAGTATCGGCGTAACGGTTGAGAAGGCTGATGGCGGTTGCGTGGTCGCAGGTGCAGGCCCGATAGGCACCGGCCATATTACAACCCAGCCATATCCGGGATTCCCTACCGATTTGCAGGCCCAGTTTACGACCCTGTTGGCCCTGGGCCGCGGCAACAGCGTCGTTATCGAAAAGATATTTCCCGACAGGTTCATGCACGTTGCCGAGCTAAACCGAATGGCGGCAAACCTGCGAAAGGAAGGCCCCGCCGTTATTGTGGCAGGCGTAAAAAACCTGATAGCGGCTCCGGTTATGGCCTCGGACCTGCGTGCGTCGGCGGCCCTGGTCCTGGCGGGCATGGCTGCCGAGGGAACAACAATAGTCAGCAGGGTTTATCACATAGACCGCGGATATGAAAAAATCGAGGAAAGACTCAATCCGCTGGGCGCAAAAATAATACGAGAAAACATTTAATACACAAGGGGCAGGAACATGAGCGTGTTCAATTGTAATCGTCGTGATTTCTTAAAGAAGGCCGGACTTGGTGCAGCGGCTTTGGCGGTTTCGAGGCCTAATATTACGGTAGGCAGTACATCAGAGAAGCCGCTGTTGACCGTTGACCCGGCACCGAAGTTCGATTTGTCACCGTATCTTTACATGCAGTTTATGGAGCCTTTGGGAGTTACCGATGGCTCGGTGGAAGCGGCGTGGGATTTCAAATATGACCGCTGGCGGCAGGATGTTGTCGATGTCACTAAGGAACTTGGGACAACCCTGATACGATGGGGCGGGTGTTTTTCGTCTTATTATCGATGGAAGGAAGGTGTCGGACCAAGAGACAAGCGAATTCCGATGATAAACCTGTTATGGGGCGGGATGGAAACCAATCAGGTCGGTACTGCTGAGTTCGTAGATTTTTGCAGGCAGGTCGGCGCCGAGGCTTTGATGAGTGTGAATTTCGAATCCGATGGCAGGAAACACTGGGAAGTTGACCCCAAGGGTGGTGTCCGCTGTGCCGGGCCCCAGGAGGCGGCTGAGTGGGTCGATTACTGCAACAACCCGTCAAATGCCTTAAGGAGAAGCCACGGTATCAAAGCCCCGCTTACCATAAATATGTGGCAGATTGGCAACGAAACCTCGTACAGCAGGAGGGGCTACGGGCTTGAGACAGCTGCTAAGCGTACCCTGGCTTTCGCAAAGGAGATGCGAAAGGCCGACCCGAGCATAAAAATCATCGGGTGGGGTGACAGCAACTGGGCAAAGAGGATGACAGAAGTTGCCGGCGAACACCTGCAATACCTGGCCTTTCATCATATGTTTAACCCGGACTATAAGGACAAACCTGTGCTGCGAAACATCGAATACCGAAAAGACCCCGATGCTACGTGGCAGTGCCTGATGGGAGCATACAAGATTCACGAAGCCAAGATTAAAAGGATGCGTCAGCAATCGGCCGGCTGCGGAATACCATTAGCCATGACAGAGTGTCACTTCGGTATTCGCGGTCGCAATCGAAATGAGGTGCTTTCGAGCTGGGCGGCCGGAGCTTCTTACGCCAGAATGCTCAACGTCCACGAGAGAAACGGCGATGTGCTGAAGATTGCGACCGCCGCTGATTTTTGCGGTACCCGCTGGCAAAACAACGCGATTATGATCCCTGTGCCGCGGGGCAAGTCGTTTATGCAGCCGGTGGCAAGGGTGATGCAGCTTTATCGCCATCACAGCGGCCAAAAGTTTGTTGATGTCACTAAGGCCCCTGATGGTCTTGATGTGACAGCAAGCAAGAGCGGCAATAAAATCTTTTTGCATGTAATCAATATCAACCGGAAGTGGCCTGTACAGGCAAACCTGGCTGTTAGCGGGATGCAGATAAAATCAGGTAAGGTCTTTGAAATCTCTGCCGACTCGGAATTTGAAGTTATGGCAGGTTTGGCTAACGTGCTTGCTCCGAGGCAAAAGGAGCTGCCTGAAGATGGTTTGTGGACATTTCCTTCTGCTTCGGTGTCAGCGGTCGAGCTGGATACTCAGCCGGCATAACCATTACTCGGGATTTAGGTTTTGGTCTTGTTCGCCTGGTGTGCTTTTTGATTTGTGTTTTTTCACATATCGTCCCAGGGGTCTTTCTAACTGCCCAAGGCCCATCAATACAAGAACCGCAATCAGCGCTACTATGGCCGCCAGCTTATAAAAGCCTGCCCCGCACGCCATGCCTATACTTGCCACCAGCCAGATAGTAGCTGCGGTAGTCAGGCCGTGAACACCTCCCCTGTCCTGGATAATGGCGCCTGCACCAAGAAAACCCATACCAGTAACGATTCCGGCAGCTATCCTTGTAATGCTGTCGCTTTCGGCTGCGAATTGTCTGGAAACTATGGTAAAGACCGCCGCTCCCAGGCAAATCAACACATTCGTACGAAGTCCCGCCGCCTTGCTGCTGATTTCTCTTTCAAGTCCGACCGCCGCTCCAAGTGCAACCGCCAATGCTATACTGATCATGTCCCCGGGCCAAATCATAAGCTCTCCTTTACAATTAAAGCTTCTGCAAGATAGGCTTCTACCGAAGAAAATTGGGCCGGGCTGGATTCGAACCAGCGTAAGCTTACGCTAATGGGTTTACAGCCCATCCCCTTTAGCCACTCGGGCACCGACCCTGAAATCTCGTATTGCGTATTGCGTATTGCGTGATGCGTGTCGGGTTACGCTCAACAACAGGGGATAGTTTACTTTCTTACGGCAAATCCTGCAAGAAAAAATCCTGTTTCACATCGAATTTTGCTTTGTTTCTTCCGCGGGGGCAGGCCGGCGGTACTTTACAAAACCGCCGGCATCGGGTATGATGGTTTACAGGTTTGCCGATGTAGCTCAATGGCAGAGCGCAGCTTTCGTAAAGCTGAGGTTGTGGGTCCGACTCCCACCATCGGCTGTATGAAACTTGAGCAGAAGTACAATCAGTTGCAGCAAATACTAAAAGACTTTGGCAAAGTAGTCGTCGCATATTCGGGCGGTGTCGACAGCACCTTCCTCTTAAAAGCCGCCGTCGATACGCTGGGCGCCGATAATGTATTGGCGTGCATAAGTGCCGGTGTGGTTGAGCCGAGTAACCAGCTACAGAGAGCGGCGGAACAGGCAAAGAATATTGGCGTCGAGCTTAAGGTCATCGAGACAAACGAGCTTGAAGACCCCAACTTTACGTCCAACAAGGCCGACCGCTGTTTCCACTGTAAATCTCATATCTGCAGGATACTACTGGATATAGCCAAAGAGAAGGGCTTTGACCAGGTTGCGTTCGGGACCAACTACGACGACCTCGACGATTTTCGGCCTGGAAACCGTGCCATTAAGGTCTTTGGAATCCGTTCTCCGCTGGCCGAGGTCAAATTAACCAAAGACGATATCCGGCAGCTAAGCAGAAAAATGAATTTGCCCACTGCGGATTTACCATCGTCTCCGTGCCTGGCTTCGAGAATTGCCTATGGGCTGGAAGTGACTGAGCAAAGGCTCAAGCAGGTTGATGAGGCCGAGGATTTCCTGAGACAATTAGGTTTTGTTGAATTTCGCGTCCGGCATCACGATAAGCTGGCTCGAATTGAAGTTGGCCGCAAGGACATCGAAAGAATTGCCGCAGAACCTCTGCGGTCTCAAATCGTTGACAAACTGAAATCGCTCGGCTTTAAGTTTGTGGCTGTGGATTTACAGGGTTTTCGTTCGGGTTCGCTCAACGAGTCGCTCTCCGAGGCAGAAAAACAAAAGAATCTTTAGTCCGGGCCAGGTTATAAATGGCCCTGCTGAAAAGCATGCAGCGCAAGGGCTGCTGCCCCGATGATGCCGGTGTCTTCGCCAATTGTCGCAAAGCATATCTCGACCGATTCTGCCTTCATTGACCAGATGTACTGGTCGAAATAATCTCTTATCCTGTTCAAAAGCACATCGCCTGCCGCAATCACACCGCCTGAGAATACTATCCGCTGCGGGTCGGTCGTATGCACCATATTAATGCAGATAAGCGCAAGTGCCTTGGCCGCTTCGTCTGTAATCTTTTTGGCTAACGCGTCACCGTTTTTCAGGTGGTCGTAAACATCCTTGCACGTTATCGAGCCTTTCTCATCAAGTATCTTTTTCAAACTCGATTCGGCGCCGGCTTCGATAGCTTCTGTAGTTCGTGCCGCTATCGCGGTGGCAGAAGCATAGGTTTCAACGCACCCTCTCTGTCCGCAGTTGCACTGCCTGCCGTCAGGATATACTACCGCATGCCCAAGTTCGGCAGCGTTGTCATCACAGCCATGCATGAGTTCGCCATCAAGGACAATCCCGCCGCCAATTCCGGTTCCGAGTGTAAAGAAAACCATGTCACTGATGCCTTTGCCGGCACCGGCAACGTACTGGCCCCAGCAGGCCGCATTGGCATCGTTTTCAAATACGGTCGGCTTGCCAAGTTTCTCGCTGACCAGTTCTCGCAGCGGAACATTGTGAAAACCCGGCAGGTTCGAGGCCGATATGACAATCCCTTCGGCGATATTTATAGGGCCCGGCGTACCAATGCCGGCAGCCCCGACATCATCCAAAGCCAGCTTGTTATCAGCCAGCAATTTCAGGGTTGCGTTACAGATATTATCAACAACAATCTCCGGGCCCATATCGGCATTTGTAGCCACCGCTGTCTTGCAGAGAAGTTTTACCGCCGAATTAATAATACCAAGCTTGATATTTGTCCCCCCAAGATCAATACCCACAAAGATTTTGTCCATTACCACACCCGCTTTCTTCTGCTGCCTGCCTTCTGTCATCCGTCCCTGGCGTCTCTTGCTAACGCCGCTGCACCGATAATGCCGGTATCTTCGCCGACTGTCGCAAAGCATATCTCGACGGATTCTGCCTTAAGGGTCCAGACCTGCTCGTTGAAGTATTCTTTTATACGATTCAAAAGCACATCCCCTGCCGCAATCATCCCGCCGGAAAAAACTATCCGCGCCGGCTCGGTCGAATGGACCATATTGACGCAGATAATCGCAAGTGCCTTAGCTGTCCCGTCGGTAATCTGTTTGGCCAGTGCGTCACCGGTTTCGAGATGTTGGTAAACGTCTTTGGATGTAATCCTGCCTTTCTGGTCAAGTACTTTTTTCAAACTCGATTCGGCACCTGCCTCGATAGCTTCGGCGGCCCGTGCCGCGGTCGAGTTGGCAGAGGCATAAGCCTCGACACAGCCCCTCTGCCCACAGCCGCACAGCCGACCATCAGGATATATAATCATATGTCCGAGTTCGGCGGCGTTGTCATTGAAACCGTGCACTAACTTACCGTCACTGATAAGCCCGCCTCCAATGCCTGAACCAAGCGTAAAGAAGGCCATATCCTTTACACCCCGCCCCGCTCCGGCAATATGCTCACCCCAACACGCGGCATTACCATCGTTGTCCAGAACTACCGGTTTGCCGAGCCGGTCGCTTACCATTTTTCTAAGCGGCACGTTCTTGAATAAATGCATGTTGGGATTGTTGTACATAATCCCTTTCTTGAGATTAAACTGCCCCGTTGAACCAATCCCAATCGCTGCTAAATCATTTTTGGACAGACCGCTGTCAGCTAATAATTTCTCGGTTGCCTCGCCGATTATCTCAACCACCGCCTCAGGGCCGGCATCGTGGTTTGTGGGTACCGATGTTTTTTCAATAAGATTTATCTCGCCGTCGAAGCAGCCGATTTTTACATTCGTTGCCCCCAGGTCGATACCGACAAAAATTTTACCCATTATTCTTAACTCCGATTATTTCCTGATTGTTTAATCCGGATATCCGTCAGGATACTTGTTGTGCCATCGCCAGGCCGTGGCGATTATTTCTTCCAGACTACTAAACTCAGTCTTCCAGCCTAATTCGCTGTTTGCTTTTGAAGCGTCGGATGTAAGTGCCGGCGGGTCACCTGCCCGTCGCGGCCCTTCGACAACGTCAAAGTCTTTGCCGGAAACCTTTTTGACCGTTTCAATTACCTCTCGAACCGAGTACCCCCTGCCGTTGCCGAGGTTATAAATCAGTTCCGACTCCGATTCGAGTTTATTCAATGCCAAAAGATGAGCCCTGCACAGGTCGTCGATGTGAATATAATCCCTGATACAGGTCCCGTCCGGCGTGGGATAATCGGTTCCGTAAATTTCTATAGATTCTCGTTTATTCATTGCCGCCTGTATGACCAGCGGAACAAGGTGGGATTCCGGCTGATGGTCCTCACCCAATTGGCAGTTGTCACCAGCTCCGCATGCGTTGAAATATCTAAGCGCCGCATATCTAAGTTTGCCGTCCCGGCTTTGGCCGTGACATATCTGCTCAATCGCGAGCTTTGTCTTGCCATAGGGATTGATTGGTTTTTTGGGGGCATCTTCGGTAATTGGTACGCTTTCCGGCGTGCCATAAACCGCCGCGGTACTGCTGAATACGAATTTTTCCACGCCAACTGTCTCCATCGCAGAAAGCAGCACCTGGGTACAAACAACGTTATTGTGATAATATTTGAGCGGCTGCTCTACTGACTCACCCACTTCAATCAGAGCGGCAAAGTGCATGACGGCTTCAATTTTATATTTTTTTAATGTCTCGATTAGCAGCTCTAAATCCGCCAAATCGCCGCGAACAAACCGGGCATCTTTAACTGCCGCTCTGTGCCCTTTGCTCAGATTATCGAAGACTATCGGCTCGAACCCCTGCGCAGCCAGCATGGCCGTCATATTGCTGCCGATATATCCAGCTCCGCCGCAAACTAATACTCGCATAACTTCTTTCTATTTGTATTTGGTAATTGATTGCTTCGCCGCTTCTTTACTTCTTTGTTTCTTCTCTATTCTTTTAAGAATCTCGGTCTCCAGCCGGGCGTCACGGCCCAGATCAAGCCAACTCTTCTGTTCAGCAACCAGTTCTATTTTCTGCGTCGAGAAGCGCATTCCAGAAAATTTGTCGTATTTCTGCGTCCGGCCCTTCGTGTCCTCTTGGTTCGAAAGGCTCAACCTCTCAACTTTGGCATTGCATTCGACGCATACCTGCCCGCCCTGCCGGCCTACAGTCAAATCCACGGTCCTTCGAACGCTATGGGCATTAGCTTCTGCCTGGTTGAATTCGCCAATCGTGTCTTTTCGCCAGAACTCAAAGAACTGCGCACTCGATAAAGGCCGGGTCCTGATAAAGCCGCTCTCGGCGTCGAACTTGGAAACAGCAAACAGCATTTCGCCAAGTACCGCTTCAGCGGTCTCCATTACCTCCGCCTTGTTTGCCTCCGGCACGCATATCCGCTCGATTGCCGTGAACTGCTGTTGTTTCGCACAGCCTGCCGAAAGAACAATCACGCCGCAAACTAAAATAAATATCCATTTAAACATTTTTTCCCATCCAATTTATTTTCGTTTCCCGTAACCGCACAGATTATAGCCCGCCCCACAAACAAACTCAAGCGCCAATTACCACCGCGCTGTAATGGCGGCGCAGAACAGGCTCTTTGTGCGATATTCGTACAATCCCGACACGAATACCCTCTAAATCCGCTAATGAACCCCGCTTTGCGCTTTTGGCACGCAAATTGCTATATTTTCCAATAGTAATTGGAGAACAATATAAACTAAAACAAATTACAAGAGGAGTACAAATGTGTAAAACAAGAAATGCGAAGGTTTTGTTAGCAGTTTTCCTATTTTGTGTATGTTCGATATTCCTTACTCCAATCTCCGCTACCCAACAGCATGCCCCGCCTGTTCAGACAGCAGCAGAACAAGACGATATGATAAACATCGGTGACGCTATTAATCTCGTAGATACTATGCTGAATGGTTTGTATGAGATCAATTCAATACTGAGAGACCTGATGCATGTGGCATCAAATTCCGCGTATGGGTCATACTCCAATATACAAAGAGCTCTAATGAACGCGGATTTTCAAACTTGGATGAATGAAATCGATTTGGCCGCGGAGAGCACAGAGTATAACGGCTTCAAAATGCTTGATGGTTTAATCGAATCCGTTGCTGTTCGGCAAATGCGCAAATCTTTTAGAATCACAGGTGTTGATATGACCAGAATCGGCCTTGGACTTGACGGCAACAATTTAGACATCTCAACGCCTCAGTCGGCCAGACAGACTATGGAACTTCTTGGTGAAGCGATAGCTATAGCAACACAGGCTGAGCGTACCTGCATAGAAGAATATTTTATCCGCCTGAGACACTTGCCCATGCCAAATCGCAGAATTGACCGACAAGACGATGACCTGTTAAGTATTGATGAGGGGATGGACATCATCCAAGGTGTTATAATGGTCCTGGGTTACAGTTTAGATAATATATCACATTTAAAAATGTCTGCTATACATTCCTCACTAGGGGTGTTTTCTTCGGCACAAATGATTATTATGGATGCTGCATTCCATGAATATTTGAATCAAATCGATTCGCTCGTGGAGAACATGGGAGATTATTTAGGCTTCGGAATGCTTAATAGTTCAACAGGTTCAATGACTATTCGGCTAAACCGGCGTCCGCAGTTAGGGGGGATAAAAGGAAAACCGCTTGTAATTGAAAAGGTAGATGTAACTTTGGCAGGCCTGGGGCTTGACCGTGAAGATTTGAATATCAGAACAATTCAGGCCGCCGAACAAGCCATAGAAGACCTGGATGAAGCAAGGGACTTGCTGTTGTCAATAGGCCAAACCTATTATGATTATATAATTTATCTGGAAACATCAGAGTAATTAAGAAACTACGAATCACGAAAAAACGGGAAGGGGAGAGGTATATTAGCTTAGTTTCGAAGCACTTTCACATCTATATTCCGAACGCCCCATTCCAGGGCCTCCTGATGCGTTGCAAAGAAAACGTCCAGGCGGCTGCCTTTAATCGCTCCGCCTCTGTCTAAGACTTTTACCGGCCTGTTTGTGTTATAGCCCGGCACGACCATCTCGGTACCGAAGGCGTACCTGCTGTCAGCGGCGACAAAGGCGTCACCCGGTTCAATTTCATGTGCGCTGGCCGTGACCCCGTCGGCGTATTCGCCGCAGCACTTAGCGCACGGGCAATAAGCAGTCACTCGCATCCGCACATTTTCCCATTGCCCGGCCAGGGTGGTATGCTCCTGTTCGATTATGGCTGTGCTGAGCAGTATCATCTTGCTGCCGTTTGTCGCATAACCTTTGCCCGCTTCAACGGCCACGGCAAAAACAATTGCCGCGACAATGGCCAACAGGGCGAAATATCCGGCAGCGGTGGAAGTGACAAAAGTACGTTTATCTGTAAATACTGTTTTCACTCGACAATCAACCTTCCACATTCAGATTTAAATCCTGCCCCCATCACGTAGAATCAAATCCGTGACTCGCTTCCAGTTGATTTGCCTGAAAACCCCCTTCCGTGGGTGTACCCCCCTATGAATTAGAACAGATTATATCTGAATTGCAGAACAAAAGCAAGCAAAAAATAGCGTCCGCTGATACAAAAAATCCCCGAATATTTCCAATCAAATCCTGTGTTCTCCGGGCCTGGGTTTTATCAGACCCTGGCCGGAATTAGAGTCTGCAAGGCCGAATATAAATACCGGCATTTTGCTTAAATTTGTGTTGTGGTTCAAATTTTTTGTTTGCAAAAGTCTGCAAAAGGTGTATAATTGTTCTTATGATTATCAATGAGTCAATTCGTTCTTATGACAGGGCTGTTTTAGGCCTTGCTCTGCTGCTATTGCGCCGTCTGGCGCAATAATACCCCTTCCACAAAAATCTTTTATAAGTTCCGTTTTTTTCGTAAATTCATGGCAATTTGCCTGCTTTTCGGCATAATTAGCCCAGACTTAGCTAAAAATTTTGGAGATTTAACGATGTCTAAGGAAAAAGTTGAAATTTTCGACACTACATTACGCGACGGCGAACAGGCCGCCGGCAGCCGGCTGGGTGTTCGGGAAAAACTGGGTATCGCCCGTCAGCTCGCCAGATTAGGGGTCGACATTATCGAAGCGGGGTTTCCCATATCTTCGCCTATGGATTTTGAGGCGGTTTCGCTGATATCCAAAGAGATTCAGGGTCCGACCATTTGCGGGCTCAGCCGTGCTGTCGCTGCCGATATCGATTCGTGCGGCAAGGCGCTGGCTGGTGCGAAAAAATCGCGTATCCATACCGGGCTCGGTGTCTCCGATATCCATGTTGCCGGTAAGTTCAGCGACGACAAGTATGGTAAGACTCTCGAGGAGAAAAGGGCCAAAGTCATCGAGATGTCGGTGGCGGCAGTTAAACGGGCCCGCGAGTATACCGACGATGTGGAATTCTATACTGAAGACTCCGGCCGTGCCGACCCTGAATATCTCTTTGAAGTTCTGGAAGCGGTCATTGACGCAGGCGCAACGGTTTTGAATATCCCGGATACCACAGGCTATGCGATTCCCTACGAATTCGGCAAACTGATAAAAGATATATGCCAAAGGGTACCGAATATCGACAAGGCCACTATCAGTGTTCATTGCCATGACGACCTGGGATTGGCGGTTGCCAATTCACTGGCCGGTGTCAGAAACGGAGCAAGGCAGGTCGAGTGTACGATAAACGGCGTTGGTGAACGAGCGGGCAACGCCTCGCTGGAAGAAATCGTGATGGCCATTCGAACGCGTCAGGACTTTTTTGATGTGGATACGAAAATCGTAAGCCAGGAGATTTATCGCACCAGCAGGATGGTTGCCGAGATGCTTGGCTTTACCGTGCCGCCTAATAAAGCAGTGGTCGGCAGTAATGCCTTTTCGCACAGCTCCGGGATTCACGTCGATGGGTTTTTGAAAAAGCGAGAGACCTATGAGATCATGAAGCCGGAAGATGTTGGTTCGCCCAAGAGCAAGGTTGTTCTGACCGCCAGGACAGGTCGGCACGGATTGAGGCACAGGCTTGAAGAGATCGGCTACACCCTGACCAGCGAGGAACTGGACCACTTATACGAACGATTTTTGCAGGTTGCTGATAAGAAAAAAGAGGTCTTCGACGAGGACCTCGTGGCATTGATAAGCGATGAAGTCAGGGCAATCGAATATGTTTACGAGCTTGAGTATCTACACGTTGCCAGCGGGACAGGTACGCTTCCGACCGCCAGCGTCAAGATAAAGACCGAAGGCCAGACCAAACAGGCGGCGGCCTGCGGTGACGGCCCGGTCGATGCGGCTTATGAGGCTATCAGAATAGCTACGGGCCAGAGCCCCAAGCTGGAGAACTACTCGATAAGAGCGGTTACCAAAGGCAAAGAGGCCCTGGGTGAAGCGACGGTCAAGATAACCGACGACGGCCATATTTACATCGGGCGCGGTATCTCTACTGATATTATAGAGGCCAGCGCAAAAGCCTATGTCGATGCTATCAACCGGATGGTAGATGCACAGAACAAAGGTAAAGATTCTGAAATTAAAGCAGAACTGTAATTTACAAACTAAGGATAGGATAGACCTATGGGTATGACAATAACAGAAAAAATACTGGCGGCCGCGGCCGGGGCAGACAACCTCTGTCCGGGTCAGCTCATCGACGCCGAAATCGATATCGTTATGTGTCACGATGTCACTACACCTCCGGCCATATCGATGCTGGAAGAAAAAGGTATTGACCGGGTGTTCGACAGAGAAAAAATCGTGGTAACACCCGACCATTTTCAGCCGGCCAAAGATATCAAAAGCGCTGAACTGCACAAGCGGCTGGACAACTGGGCAAAACGGCACGACATAAAATACTACTACAAGATTGGCAAGGCAGGCGTATGTCACGCACTGCTGCCAGAGCAGGGCCATATTCGGCCGGGCGAGGTAATCGTAGGCGGTGACTCGCATACCTGCACCTACGGGGCCTTTGCGGCCTTTAGCACAGGTATCGGCTCGACCGACCTGGCAGCGGCCATCGCAACAGGACAACTATGGTTCAAGGTGCCCGAGTCGATGAAATTAGTGTTTGATGGCTCGCTTGGGCCGGGTGTATACAGCAAGGACGTAATCTTAGCGGTAATCGCACGCATCGGCACGGATGGCGCACTTTACAGAGCTATGGAATTCACAGGCCCTGCACTTAGCCAAATGTCGATGGAAGCGAGAATGACAATAACGAATATGGCCATTGAGGCAGGCGCCAAGAACGGGATAATCGGATTCGATGAGGTGACAAAGCAATATCTCGACGAGCATTTAACAGAGATAACCGATTATACGATTTTCGAATCCGATGAAGATGCTAAGTACGTCTCGACAGAGGAGTTTGACTGCTCGAAAATCGAGCCGATGGTGGCACTGCCGCATCTGCCCAGCGGCGGCGTCCCGATAGCGGACTGCGCCGGCAAAGCAATGGACCAGGCTTATATCGGCAGTTGTACTAACGGCCGAATCGAGGACTTGAGAATCGCTGCCGAAATCCTGAAAGGCAGGACCGTTTCTATCAGAACTATAGTAGTGCCTGCAACACCGACAATCTGGAAGCAGGCCAACGATGAAGGTCTGTTCGATGTGTTCTATGAGGCCGGCTGTGTGATCTCCGCTCCGACCTGCGGGGCGTGTCTGGGTGGATTTATGGGCATCCTTGCCGCGGGCGAAAAGTGCGTAAGCACTACAAACAGAAACTTTGTTGGCAGAATGGGTCATCCGCAAAGCGAGGTTTATCTTGCAAGTCCAGCCACCGCCGCCGCAAGCGCGATAGAAGGAAAACTGACCGACCCAAGAAAGTACATTTAAAAACTTAACGACAGATTGCACAAATTGTTTCGGATTTCGATATTCGAATTTGGAAAGGTTTTACTATGTCAAAAGCACATGTATATAAAAGAGACCATATAAATACCGACGAGATAATACCAGCCAGGTATTTAACTACCGACGCAGAAGCCGAACTGGCAAAACACTGCCTCGAAGACCTGGACGCTGATTTTGTTGGCAAAGTCAAGCCGGGTGACATTATCGTCGCAGGTGAAGATTTCGGGTGCGGCTCGAGCAGGGAACACGCTGTCTGGGCCATCCGCGGCGCAAAGGTACAGACTATTATCGCCAAATCCTTCGCGCGGATATTCTACAGAAACGCCATAAACTGCGGCTTCTATCTTATCAAATCAAAAGACGCCCTCGAAAAAATCAGCGATGGCGACAAACTGGAAATCGATTATGAAAAAGGCGTGATTAAGAATCAATCGACTGGTACTAACATCGCCTTTAATTTACTGCCGGACTTCGCGCTGGAGATTATCAAGGACGGCGGCCTGCTCGAACACATAAAGAAAACTATCTGACTAAACAAAGAACCTCGGAAAGAAACATTGTGAATCGACGCAGTTTCTTAAAAACTATTGGAGCAGCGGCGGCACTTGCCGTGCCGAAGACTATAAACTTATAGAATTCTTTGAAGATAACCGAATAGAACTGTATAATCTGAAAGGCAACTCGACGCTCAGATGCCGAAACCGAACCCGGCCTTTAGCCCCAAGAGCTAACCGTCGGCAACAATAGTTTTATTTTGTAGAAAAGGAGATTTTAGCGTGCACAAGATAGCAGTGATACCCGGTGACGGCACCGGCCCGGAAGTGACAGCAGAGGCGGTAAAGGTATTAACCACAGCCGCGGACAAATTTAATTTCAAGGTTGATTTGACCGAGTTCGATTTCGGCGGGGAAAGGTATAAAAGGACCGGCGAGACCCTGCCCGACAGCGCCGTCGAAGAGCTTCGCGGCTTCGACGCGATACTGCTGGGAGCAATAGGTCATCCGGACGTCGCGCCCGGTATCCTGGAAAAAGGCATTTTGCTAAAGGCCCGTTTCGAGCTGGACCAGTATATAAACCTGCGCCCCGTTAAACTCTTCCCAGGTGTCGAGACGCCATTAAAAGACAAGGGCCCCGAAGAGATTGACTACGTGGTCGTGCGTGAAAATACCGGCGGCATCTATACCGGCTCAGGCGGCATTACTATGAAATCAACACCCCATGAAGTCGCTGTGCAGTCGGCTGTCTATACACGTCACCAGGTAGACCGCTGCCTGAAGTACGCTTTTGAATATACCAAAAAGCATGGCAAAAAAGCACGCGGCAAAGGCGATAAAAACACCCTGGCCCTGTGCGGCAAGACCAACGTCTTAACCTATATCTACGACCTCTGGGACAGGGCCTTCCATGAAATGGGCAAAAGTCAATATCCCGACATCGAAAGAGAATACTACCACGTCGATGCGACCTGCATGTGGATGATCAAAAACCCGGAATGGTTCGATGTAATTGTCACCGGCAATATGTTCGGTGACATCATCACCGACCTTGGCGCGATTACCCAGGGCGGCATGGGCCTTGCCGCGGGCGGAAATATCAACCCCGACCCGGACGGCGTCAGTATGTTCGAGCCTATCGGAGGCAGCGCTCCGAAGTATACCGGCAAAGGAGTGATCAATCCGCTGGCAGCAATATGCGCTACGCAGATGATGCTCGAAACGCTCGGCGAACCCGACGCAGCCCAGGCCGTAGAAAAAGCTGTCATGTTCGTAACAGCCAATAAATTAAAATCGATGGCCGCCGGCAGAATGGGTTACTCGACTTTGGAAGTTGGAGACCTTGTCGCAGAAAAAGTAGCAGAGTAAACGATGCCTGCTAATTTAACACCAGAATACTACAAGGCTGAAAAGTGGTACCGGTCCGCGGCCACTAACGATGAAAAGATACTGGCCCTGGAACGCATGCTGTCGGTAATGCCAAAGCACAAAGGCACCGACCATCTAAAGGCCGACCTGCGCCGAAAGCTTTCCAAACTAAAGGAAGTCGCGACACAAAAAGGCCACGGCAAACAAACCGACATCTTCTATGTGCCCCATACTGGCGCGGGCCAGGTTGTACTGTTAGGGGTCCCCAACTGCGGAAAAAGCGCAATCGTCGATGCCCTGACCAACGCCAAAGTCACCGTTGCCGAATTCCCCTTCGCAACCACAGCCCCTGTCCCCGGTATGGTGCAGTTTGAAGATGTTCAGTTCCAGTTGATAGATATGCCCCCGGTGACAGCCGACTATATCGCACCGGGCCAGGTCACCACATACCGCAACTGCGACCTTATCGCAATAGTGATAGACCTGGCCGACATGCCGAAAGAACAGCTGCAAATCTGCCTTGATTTTCTTGAATCAAGAAACCTTATCCTCGACAAAGATACAGCCGCCACAGACGGCCAAGGCAACACCCTTGCAAGGCCGGCATTTTGTATCTGCACAAAAACAGATTCAGCCCCGGCAGACACCCTTGACGAACTAAGAAACTCCTGCAGGTATAACTTTGAATTTTTCCCCGTCTCCATAGAGACATCAGAAGGCATCGAACAATTGCCCGCAAAACTCTTCGGGCAACTGGGTATAATCCGAATCTATTCCAAACCGCCCGGCAAAAAACCTGATTTTACCGACCCCTTCACCCTTCGGGCAGGCTCAACCGTCCTGGACCTGGCACACACCATACACAGAGAACTCGCGGAAAAATTAAAATCCGCCCGCCTTTGGGGCACAGGCGTACACGATGGCCAGAATGTCCACAAAACCCATATCCTGCACGACAAAGACATCGTCGAGTTGCATTTCGCATAACTTTAAGTTATAATACCTGCCGCAAATTGAATCTGTTAACTATTTGAAAAGGTGATACGAAAGATGGAATGCAAAAAAGAGCAGAACTTAAAGAGTTGTAACTGTTCGTATCCGGGCTGCAGCAGAAAGGGTATGTGCTGTGACTGCATCAGTTACCATTTGGCTTCGAACCAGCTGCCCGGCTGCTGCTTCCCCGATGAGACCGAGAGGACCTACGACCGCAGCTTCGCAGCCTTCGCAAAAGCCTGGGGACTGTAAGAAACTTTTATCCAACCGGCCAAAAGGTCTAAGAATTACACTGCGCAAAAAACAGGCCGAGCTAAAAAACCAAGCCCGGCCTGTACTTGCTATCTTGATTTGACCATTTATGGGACAATAATAAGTTCTGCGTCTGGTGTAAATGCTATCTGTCCAGAATCTTCATACCATTGTTCCCATGCAATTATAGCTTGCTCGTTTTCTTCAGTGCTAAAATCAGGATCGTAGCCAAAGTTTTGCCCAGTTATGATTCTTAACCGATTTATCATCCGAACAACCATTTGTGTCTCTGTTGGTTTGCCTTTTCCTTCTCTTAAAAGTGGATTGTCAGCATATTCAAACAGTGCTGCTGTCATTGGTTGACGCAAGGTTCGAATCATCCAGAGCAAGGAATTTTTTAAATCTTTTTTGGCTGGCTCATTCATATTGTTCATAGCATACGCCAGTCCACGAGCATAAAAAGCGTAAGGTACATCGCCCATCATCTCAACTACTTTAGAAAAACTATTTATCGCCAAATCATATTCGCCAAGTTCGTAATAAGCAGTACCTAACCAGAACCATGCCCAGTTACGCCCAGACTGTTTTTCAACAACATACTTAAAGAGTTCTGCCGCTCTGTCATACTCACCTTCAACTAAGGCGTATCTTGCTTTGTGGAAGAATTCATCCGCCGTTTTTTCTTCGTTCAGCCAATCGGGTTCAGTTGTTGGTTCTGCACCGGGTCTTTTGTCGATTACAGCAAAGTCTTCTGGAAAGACTATTTCAAAAATCTCAGATGAAGGTTGCTCATAGCTGAGTTCTGCGTCACCAAGATAAATAGGCAGTTTTGTGTGAGGGTCTACATAGCATTCAGCACTCATTACTGGCCAAAAGACTTTGTGTACCAGTTGGCCTTTATAAAAAGTATTTTCTTCAATTATTTTGCCCTCTTGAAGCAGGTTTTCTAAAACCAGCCCAAGTGCGCCAATCCACTGATATTGTTTTTCTTTTCGGTCATAAAGAACGATTGTATCTTTGTCCTTGTGGTATACTGCAGTTGACTTGCCATCCTCTATAACCAGAAAATTCGGAGGAGTATCTTGTCGATATTTGATTTGCCTGCCATCCATCCCAAGTTCTATCCATCGCTCATCCTTGACTTGTTCAGCGTCATCATACCAAGTAATATGCATAAATCGAACATTCTTGAACGCCTCGATAGTTTGTTCAAGTGCATAGGCTGTTGGCATTATTTTGTCGAAGATTGTTACCGAAAGTATTGCCGCGATTATGATTACCGCAGCGGCGGCTAATCTTGTTATTTTGTTTTTCATAATATCACTCCACAGGATATGTTGTTTTGAAATTTCTAAAGTTTTAGTGAATTTTTCCGAGGCTTCTTCGGCAATCGCCTGTACGTCAGGCGGCAGGTTTTGGGCGCCCAGGTTTTTCAGTATCTGTTCAATCTTTTCTTTTTTCATTTTATTCTGTCCCTTCCGCCAGGTAAGCGAGCTTGTTTTTCAAAGCAGCCAGCGCTTTGGATACGTTCGACCTTGCCCCGGCTTCGCTGCAGCTTAAGTTTTCGGCAATAGTCTCATAGCTTTGCTGCTGGAGGTATCGCATCGTTATCGCCCTGGCCTGCTTCGGCGGCAGTTGTGCTATCCCTTGCCTTATCATACCGGCCAATTCGTCTATGCGTGCCTTCTGGGCCGGGCCTTTTTCGCCGCTAACTTCGGCCCGACTTACCTGGCCGTTCCTGCCGACCCTGTTTCGCCACGCCTTGGAATTGGCCGACAGCGCGATTCGATAGATGTAGGCCCCGGCTTTTTTGCCGCTTAATTTCTCGACATTGCGCCATATTCCAAGCAGCGCATATTGCAGGGCCTCTGCGAAAAGGTCCTGGTCGGCTGTAAGTTTCCAAAGAACAGACGCCAAAAATCCGGCATATCCAGCCTTTACCTGCTTAAAAAGCGCTACCCGCTCAGAATACCTCATTTATTACGCCCTGATTTTGCTAAAACTCGAACATGTTCGACTTACATATAATAATAACCCCCAGGAGCCGGATTTGTGTAAAAAAACTTCTGCGCATAAAAACCAAATTGCCTGTCACCGCCAAATCCACTTAGCGGCTCTTTTGTTTTTTCTGTGCAGCTTTTAGAAGGTTCTGTGCTCTTCTAAAGTTCGGATTGATTTCCAATACCTTGCGGTATTCGGCTATCGCTTCGCTGATATTGCCCTGCCGTTGCAGCAATATTCCAAGATTGCATCGCATATCCACGTCACCCGGCCTTCGACCAAGTACAAAACGGCATTCCTTTATTGCCTGCTCGGTCTTTCCCATCTGGCCCAGCACAAGTCCGAGCCGCCCGTGCGCAAGTATCGAATCCGGTTCAAGCTCAATGGCCTTCTTCAGGTATCTGACTGCTTCTTCGAACCTGCCTGCTTTGGCCGACACCGACCCTGAATTTCTCAACGCATCCACATCTTCGGGCGCCAGTTCCAGCACCTTTTGATATTCGATAATGGCCTGCTCGTTTTTTCCCTGTTCCGCCAGCGCGGCCGCCAGATTATAGTGCGCAGCGGCGAGATTCGGCTGCAGTCTGACCGCCGTTCGCAAATGCTTTAGGGCCTGCTCGGGTCTGCCGAGTTTCCTAAGAGTATTGCCGAGGTTGGTATGCACCTGTGCCGAGTCCGGGGCAAGCTCCAGCGACCTGGCAAAATGCTCCATCGCTTCGCCGGTCCTGCCTGCTTCCTTCAAAACATTACCAAGGTTGTTGTGCAGCAGCACAACGTCCGGCGAGTGGCCAAGCATGTATTTGTAAACCGTCTCGGAATCCTTCCAATAGACCAGGTAGCTGCGAGTCAATACCGACTGCGACCAGGCCAAAATGACCACAGCCGAGACCAGCACGACCCTTCGTACCGGCTGACCAAGCTTAAACAATCTGCTTCTTACGTCCTGGAATCGGCCTGCCAGGTAAGCCGCCGGCAAAAAAAGCCCTATCATCGGAAAATACAAATGACGGTCAGCGGCAATCATAGGATGAATACCTACGATACCGATAACCGGAAGAATGGCTGCGAAATAAAATAAAATCCCAACGAACAGCGACCTGCAAAAACGAAACGATATCGGTAAAACAACAAGCAGCACACATGTACCAATCACTCCGGACAGAACCAAAGGATGCGACAACTCGAATGGCTGTGGAAACGGATAATACCACGACAGGCGCGCGGGCCAGAAAAAATTGTAGAAATAAAAAACGACATTGTGACAAAAAACAAACAAGCTGTGAAACGCCCCGGATTCACCGGGCAGGTGAACCCAGGCCGTGCTGCTTTGAGAAATAAACGTAACAGCGCAAACAACCGCGGCGATAATGAAAAACGGCAACTTCTCTAAAACCGCTCCCCTGCCGAATCTGCCCAGCGGCCACCAGTCAAAAAGCAGCAGCAACACGGGCATTGCGACAACGCCGGGCTTGGACAACAGCGAAAGCACACACGCCACCACACTCACCCCGTACAACCACCACTTCTTTTTGCGAACGTAAAGGATATAACCGACCAGACACAACAACGCAAAAAACGCCGCCAACACCGTCTTGCGCTCAGCCACCCACACCACCGACTCGACAGTAACAGGATGCAGTCCGTAAAGCAGTCCCATCATTGCGGCAGGCCAGGCCTTATCAAACAAAAGATACAACAAAAGAACCACCAGCACGCTGTTTGCAACGTGCAAAAAAAGACTCGTGCGATGAAACTGCCTTAAATTGTCAACCCCCGCACCCATGGCAACGTCGAGCATCAGCGAGGTCATGGCAATCGGCTGATAATAACCTGCTACACTGGAAGGCCGCAAAACCTCGCTGAAAAATCGCCTCGTCGAATTCCAGCCCGGATTTTGAACCAGCCGGTTTTCGACCAGGTACTGATCGTCGTCAAACATCAACGCACGCGCAGACAGGCAAGGCCGGTAGACCGTCGAAACTACCGCCGCAACCACACACATCGCGATTAAAATTTTACCACTCTTCATTTTCACTAAGCAAAGAAATGTACAATTCCAGCAGACAAACTATGCCCGCTGAAATGCAGTTGTATATCCTGCCCAGCCGCCGACCTAAACTTCGAATTTTCTGCCGGTCAGTTCCTGGTATGCCTCGATGTACTTGGCGCTGGTTTTTTCAACGATGTCGTCCGGCAGTACCACACCGGGCCCCGATTTATTAAAGTTGATACTCTCGAGATAATTTCGAACGAACTGCTTATCGTAGCTTTCCTGGTCCCTGCCGGCCTCGTATTTATCTGCCGGCCAAAATCGTGAAGAGTCCGGCGTCAGGACCTCGTCAATCAGAATAATCCTGCCGTCAACAAGTCCCCACTCAAACTTCGTATCCGCCAGGATTATCCCCCTGCTCTGGGCATATTGGCTTGCCTTTGTGAAAATCTCGGTACTCTTGTCACGCACATATGTCGCGGCCTCGGAGCCGATAATATCCACACATCGCTCAAAGTCGATATTCTCATCATGCTCTCCGAGTTCGGCCTTGGTGGCAGGTGTAAATATCAATTCCGGTAGCTTTCCGCACTGCTGGATGCCGGCCGGCAGCTTCTGCCCGCAAACCGTACCGTTTGCTGCGTATTCTTTCCAGCCTGAGCCTGTAAGATACCCGCGTATCACGCACTCGACCGGCAGCACCTCTACCTTTTTAACCAGCATACTGCGCCCGGCCAACCGCTTGCCGTAATCACAGAAAGGCGCAGGAAACTTACTGACGTCATCGGTTATCAGATGATGCTCAACGGTGTCACTGAAGAAATCGAACCAGAACCGCGAAATCTGCGTTAGTACAATCCCCTTATAAGGTATCCCGTTGGCCATAACCACATCGAATGCGCTTAGTCTGTCGCTGGCGACTATCAGCAGCTTGTCTCCCAGGTCATATATGTCACGGACCTTGCCTCGTTTTGGTTCGGTCTCTCCGATATTTGTCTGTAGAATAGTTTCAGCCATAATAATCCCTTCCTTCCAGAAAATTACGCCAACCTGTCCTGTTTTATTGCCAAATCGACATACTCGAATATCTTTTTCCTGACCTTCTCAATATCTTCGGTTTCAGGCAGAAAATCAAGCACCATTTCCAAAAACCTGCGCCGCCTTATACGCCTCAACGTCGCAACAAAATTCACATCGTACACCCAGCTAAGCTGCAGCAGCCTCATATCGTTCCACGTCCGCAGGCTGCTGTACTCTATCCGCCG
>SDBT01002898.1_pt1 | contig 29897 bp, 27 predicted proteins | sample 2277101 | NCBI WGS metagenome assembly SDBT01 (sample SAMN10404973, study PRJNA504765) | marine sediment metagenome | isolation source: marine sediment core GS10_PC15, 103 cmbsf | place: Arctic Ocean: Southern Knipovich Ridge | collected 2010
CAGTAGGCTGGGTTACATATTCATCTACTACAGTGTATTCTCCAGTTGAACAAGAACCTGAATCATTACATTCCCAGTCAACTGTGGAACCGTCTGCATTAGGCCTGACTATTGTTTGAAAAATATCATCTTTATACAGTCTGAAGTGCTTTTGTTGGTAATAAAATGATTGAGCAGTAATACTCGGGGTGTTTAGATAAGTAATAGTAGTACCGCCAGTATCAACGATTCTGAATTGATAAGTAGAAGTAGCTGCTGCTGCTTGGAACTTTAGATCGTATTCATCTTCTGTATAGTAGCCTCCTCCTAAAGAGATCTGGGTGGTGTCGGAACCTGTATCTTTACCCTGACCTGCTGTAAAGGCTCCGTGGGCTGTTAACCTGGAAGTGGTAGCATCTCCGTCAGTGTAATTAGATGAGGTTGAGAGACGGACATTATTGGTACCAGTAGTAATCTGAGTCCAGCTTCCTGCATCTTCTTTGAATTCTAGTCTTCTAGTGATATTGCCAGCGGTATCACTATTATTTAATATCTGGAATCTGATTCTGAAGTTTACATTAATAGTAATATTGTAATCTGTATCTTCTGTAGTAAAAGCTGTGGCCGCGTTTAACCCTCCATCATCGTCATAAAGTCTAAAGTGTCTTTGCTGGAAATTAGTTGTCTCAACATATTTTATTTCGGCATAGATAGCAGAGATGCTTGCATAATCATCACCAGTTTTTATAACCTTCACTTGAAGGCTGTTTAAATTTGCTGCTGTCCAAGAACCTGAAAAAGTAATACTTTTCCAGGTATTGGAAGTAGTAAGACTAAAATTTTGAGCTGTCTCCCAACCTCCATCCATATTAACTGCTCCGGTTACAGTATCACCAAGATCAGAGCGGGCATTACCATAAACCCAGACCTTAACCTGACTAACAGTATCAACCCCTCCAATTGTTGCCATATCAAAAATATCTTCGTTGGCTGCTGTACTAGTATAAATATAGTCTGAAGTAGTAGGAGTAGTGGGTTGTCTTATTCCGTCATCTACTAAGGCATAATGGTCTGAACCAGATTGAAGACTCCAATCCAGTGTTCCTCCATCACCATTGGGATCTACAAAACCTCCAGTAGGAGTAATAGAGGGAGTAACTACATAATTATCTAAGACACTGCCTGCATTGGTTATTCTGAATTGATAGGTTTTGCCAAAAGCTCCTGGTTGGAACTTTAGATCATATTCATCTTCTGTATAGTAGGCATTGGTTAGAGATATTTGAGAAGTGTCTGAACCTGTATCCTTACCTTGACCTGCCATAAAAGTTCCAGTAGTTGTTAATCTTGAGGTGGTGGCATCTCCATCAGTGAAATTGGTTGTGTCTTGAAGAATAACATTGGTAGTATAAGTTACTTCTGCATAAATTTCTTCTACACTAAATATAGGCCAAACTCCTGCTGAAATTATTTTAAACTTTAGAGCATCCATATCAGCTTGGTCCCATGTTCCTGTGAACTCTGTAGAAAACCAACCTGTCCCAGTTATACCTAAACTTTGCGCGCCTACATAAGCTTCATCCACAAAAATATCAATATTAGCTCCCTCATCCGTATGGTCTGACACATAAACCCACATTTTTATGCTTGAAGCTGTGCCACCTCCTAAATCTGCATTAGTCATAGTGTATTCTGAAGTAGTTCCACCAGCTGCAGCTGTATTAATATCCTCTCCATCAAAGCCACTTGCAGTTGGCTGTCTTACTTCATCATCAATTAACTGCCACTGATTCTCTGAAGTTCCAGTTGAGAAACCCCAATCAAGAGGTGATCCTACTCCGTCTGGTTCTGCATAGCCAGTCGTGCTAGCCGGAGTAATCTGAATCCAGGAACCTGAATCTTCTTTGAATTCTAATCTCCGGGTAACATTAGCTGCTACATTTCCAGTGTTGGCTGTTTCAAATCTGAGTCTGAATCTGGTATTGATTTGAACATCATAATCTGTATCTTCTACAGCATATTGAGTGGCTGCGTTTACGCCTGGTAGATCATCTTGATAGATTTTAAAGTATTTTTGTTGGAGATAGGCTCCCTGAGGAACAATGCTTGGGGTATTTGTATAGGTATCTAAGACAGAACCTGCATCAGTGATTCTAAATTGATAGGTGCGGCCTGCAGCAGCTACTTGAAACTTTAAAGTATATTCATCTTCTGTATAGTAGGCATTGGTTAGAGAAATATAGGAAGTGTCGGAACCTGTATCTTTACCCTGACCTGCCATAAAGGTACCTGTAGCTGTTAATCTTGTAGTTGTGGCATCTCCATCTGTGTAATTAGATGAAGTTGAGAGACGGACATTATTACTGCCAGTAGTAATCTGTGTCCAGGAGCCTGAATCTTCTTTGAATTCTAGTCTGCGGGCAATATTGCCAGGGGCATCACCAGTATTTGCTGTTTCAAATCTAATTCTGAAGTTGGTATTAGTATTAACATTGTAGTTTGTGTCTTCGGCAGCATATTGAGTGGCTGCGTTTAAGCCTGCATCGTCCTGGTATATTTTAAAGTGGTTCTGGTCAAAAGTTGGACCAGGAGTAGCCCAAATTATTAAACCAACGGAACTAATTATTATAACTATTCCGATTGTAGTTAAAATCGAGATTTTTCGCTGATATTTTTTAAAAAACAATAAAGTTTTTTTATAAGTTAGTTGAGATATTAAATATTTTATTTCAGATATAAAATAATGAATGTGTGATATTATATTGAGTTTTCTAGAAACCTGATTTTTTCTTTCCTTGGAATTCATAGATATTCCAGTGGTTTCGTCTTTGATTTTTCGAAATGACTTTTGTTTAATATTTAACAATAGGTTTTTAAAAACCAAACTAATAGATAGTCCGGCTAATACCAGTTTTTTAGAAATTAACCCTGTTTGTTTAAAAATAAATATCCAGAATTTGAGATATCTAAACAGCCACCCATGAATAAACTTCAAACAATCAAAAACCAGATCTCCTAAAAGAATCGTCTTAAACCTTAAAACATTTGTTGTTCTTCTTGTTTTTTTCTTAATAAAATAAAAAAAGAAAAGAACAACTCTTTTCAAAGATAAAAAACGAGAAAATAATTCTTTTAGAAATGGATTTGAGATATCACTAAATTTACTCTTTCGCATTATCATATTGTAGCAAAAAATAGTAGTAATTAGTAGTAAATTACTGGACTATCCCTTGTTCTGCAGTAATTGTTGAATCATCAGGTAAAGTGGTATCGATTGCCCTAGAAATACCTTCAATAACCATCTCAGTCCATTGATCTTCTCCTTCAATTTTTGCCTCATTAATAACTGTTAAAGTTTCTCCTTTTTGATCTGATATTGGGGTTAGAGAAACCTGAAAAGCAACATTTGGAGCAGGATCCAATATTCCGGCTCCTGCTTCTAATAATTCGCTGTCTGTCACTATCCAAACAATTTCTCTGGACTCAGAATCAAAAGAAAATTTTGAAGATTCCTCTTGAGGAAAAATCTTACCAGTTAACTCAACAATTGAAGGTAAAACCGCTTTTACTTTTACGTTTTTAACATCGTTGTAATAGTTTTTAGCCTGCCAAATTATTGTATAAGTAGTAGCCTCTCCTATCTCAGGAGGAATAGGACCAGAATTTCCAAAAACCTCATCATCAAAGAAACCTTTTTGTAAAATTTCTAATTTCGAATTAACTTTTGTTTGAAATTCTTCACTGATTTGAGAAATATTAACTTTATTTTTAATAACAGCATTTGTTTCTAATTCAGAAGGAGACCAATCTTCTTTTAGTTGCACTTCAAATTCAACCTTTCCTTCTGCCTGAATATCTAAAAATCTGAGTTCGGAAACTTGTTTCCAGTCCCAAATAATTAAATCATCATCAGGTTTACATTCTCCTAAATCAGCTTTAAGAGAAGATAAATCTAAAGCTTTGCCTCCGAGCCGGGTTATTAAAAATTGATTTTCAAAAGGAGTGGTTCCAATGTTTCTAAAGAAAATTTCATAATGAAGTTCTTCTCCTGGAGAAGCTATGTAATCAGAAACACCGTTAATCCGTTGAGAAATATATAGTAAGGGATTAATAATTTCAATTTCTTTACTCGTTTCTCTTAATAAAATAAATTCTCCTTCTTTCCACATTCCCAATTTGGCTCCAAAAGTTTGATAGTCTCCAGCTTCTCCTTCAAGTTTTCCCGTAATTTTAATTCTCCCTCCTTCAGCTTTTTTCAAATGAGGAATCTCCCATTCATTTTCTTCTAAGCCTTTGGGTTCAGCAACCAGAAATCCAAAATCTTCTGGATATTCAACTACCAATCTTAAATCAGAAAGAGAATAATCTATGTTGGAAAAATAATTAATAGGAAATTGAATTTCTCTGCCACTCTCTAATTTCGATGGCAGATCAAATTCCAATGTTAAGGGAACAAATTCAATCTTAGTAGTAAAAGTGGTTTCTGATTCATAAGAAGCTTGCAAGTTCTTTAATTGATAAGATATCCAAGCCCGGGATACTTTTAAATCATTTTCTTGTCCTAAAATCCTGGCTTTAAATTGAAGGGTTTTTTCTTGTCCGGGATAAATATCTTCTAAGTCTTTAACAATTCGTATTTCATCATTTTCAACTAAAGAATATTCAGGATATTCAAAAATGAGTTTGGGTTTTTCTAAAGAAAAATTACCATTATTTTTATATCGCAAGGTGTATGTAACCTCTTCACCCATTTGAACAGATTCTGGTCCTAAAATTTCTAATTTCAGAACTTCTTTTGAAAAAATTCTCTCTTGATAATACCAATAGCCAGCTAAGCTTGCTATAGCGACTAAACATATTACGAAAATGATAATTTTGTTTCTCATATTCTTTGAATTATATCAGATTTTGGGTGTTCCCTCAACAAAAAAGAGAGATAGTTTTCTGAGATATTTTTTAATAATTCTTGAGAAGAAGATTCGACTTTTAATCTAGATAAAGTTTGCCAGTCTTTTCTTAAAATCATTCTTAAAATTTTAACAACATCTGAGTTAATCTTTTCAACCTCCTTTTTAGATTCAACGCAGGTATGGCAAATTATCCCTCCCCCTTGAGCAAAAAAATACAGGTTATTGGGTATTAATTTTTTTTGACATAACACGCATTTAAAAACTTCTGGTTGATACCCTAAAATAGAAAAAAGATTCCATAAAAAATAAAAAAACAATCGCTGACAATAAACATCAGAAAGATTGTTTAACCTCTCAAATGTTTTGATAGTTAAGTTCCAAATTTCTTTATCTTGTTCTTCAAATTTCAAAAAATTATCCAAGACGTCAGAGATTGTAAAAGCTGTTTCTAACTTTTTTAAATTTTGTCTGACGTTTTTAAATTTTTCTAAGGCTGCGGTGTCGGTTAAAGTTTTGTAGTTTTTTCCCTGAATAAATTCAATCTCTGATAAATAAAAAAGTTCAATCCCCGCTCTTAGTTTTGAAGTAATCTTTCTTATTGCTTTGGCTAAAATTTCCACCCTTCCAAAATCATGGGTAAAAATTGTGAATACTCTATCTGCCTCAAACCTATTATTCTTTTTAAGAATAAAACCATTGGTCCGATAATGAATTGCCATTTTCTATGTTTTTTATAATCTCTCTAATAATTTGATTTGCTTGTCCAGTTTGTCTTTTTCTCGGTAATCCTTAGTTCTAAATCTTGCTTGTCTTAACTCACGAAGAGCTATTGTAAAGTCTCTTTGAGAAATGAGTTGTCCGTATTTTGTTCCAAACACTTCTCTTTCCAACCTAATTCTGTCTTGTTGATTAATTCTTCCTTCTCCATCAGCTTTTCTTAATTTTTCTCTTAATTCACTTCTTGAAAGTCGTGGTTTTTTTTCAAATAATGACATTTTAGTTTAAAGCTTTTTAATTGCGAGCCACAATGTTTGATCATCGACCTTTATTTCTTTTTCTGAATCAAATTCTTTCTCAGGCTCTTTTTTTATTCTAAAATCTTGAGCGATTACTTCTTTAAGAATGTAATCTTTATTTTCTTCTAAGATTTTTTTTACATTGTCTGAGCCCTCAAAAAAAACTGAGATTTTGTCTTTCGGTATTAATCCCGCCTTTTTTCTCATCTGCTGAATATGTCTGATGATTTCTCTTTTGATTCCTTCTTCTTTTAATTTTGGAGTAATGGTTGTATCTAGTTTTATCTCCTTCCCAAAATTAATTTCTTTAACATTTACTTCTTCTTTAATGAGTTCTAAAAATTCCTCTGTCAGCTTTTCATTATTAATAGTCAATTGATTAAGAGGTTGTCTCACTTTTATCTGAGCTATTGCTCTTTCAGCCAAAGACTGAGTAACAATCTCTCTAACCTCTTTCATCTTTTGCTCTAATCCTTTATCAATCATTTTCTTTTCCATTTTGGGCCAGTCGCATAGATGAATTGATTCTGGCATATTTTCTTGTTTCAGTTCGCTATACATTTTTTCTGCAAGAAACGGCATTGTTGGAGCTATAAGTTTTGTTAAGTTAATTAAAACGTAATAAAGGATTTTTATTGCATTCTCTCGGTTTTTGAATCCTGCATGAAATCTCTTTCGAGACCTTCTAAGATACCAAAGAGATAAGTCCTCAATAAAAAAATTCTCAATGGCTGAAATTGCTGTAGCCGAGTTATATTTATCTAAATTTTCAGTGGTTTCTTTAACTAAATTATTTAGTTTCGAAACAATCCATTGATCCAGAATATTATCAGGTTTTTCTTCTAGTTCTTTTTTGGGAAATTCTTCTTTTGAAACATAGGTTTTAAAAAAAATAAAACTGTTCCACAAAGTTAGTAGTTTTCTTTTCACTTCGTCAGCTGGTTTGTAACCAAACTTTAAGTTGTATACTGGGTTTTGTCTGGCATACATCCAACGCATTACATCTGCCCCAATTTTTTCAACTGCTTCATCAAACCAAATTACGTTGCCTGTGGATTTGTGCATTTCCTCCCCTTTTTCATCTCTAACCAAAGCATAACCAAAGACTGTTTTTATTGGAGAAACTTTTTCTAAAATTGTACTCATAACAATAATGACAAAAAACCAATTTCTGAATTGTCCGGGAAAGGACTCACAAATGAAATCAGCTGGAAACCATTTCTGCCAATATTCTTTATCAGCAAAATAGCCCATTGTAGAAAACGGCACAATTCCAGCATCTAACCAAGGATTGCCAACATCAGGAATTCGAGAAATCTTTTTGCCGCATTTAGGACATTTAATCTTTACTTTATCTACCCAGGGACGGTGAGGAGAATGGCCTTCAAATTTTTCCCACCCCTCAACTGCTCGATCTTGTAATTCATCTTTTGAGCCAATGACTTCAAAGTTACCGCAGGAACATTCAAAGATTGGTAAAGTCAAACCCCAATATCTTTTTTTCGAAATCAACCAATCGTGCATATTTTTTATCCAATCTAATTCTCTTTCTAAACCAAAACTGGGAATCCATTCTATTTTTTTAACTACTTCATTTAAAGGTTTCCTTAACTCATCCATTGAAATATACCATTCATCAACCACCCGGAAAATCAGCTCAGATTTACACCGCCAGCAAGTAGGATAACGATGTTTGTAACCTTCGATTTTAAACACTCTGTTCTTTTGTTGTAAATTTTCAAAAACCCAATCTCTGACTTCGTCACCGCCAACAAATTTGCCGGTTACTTCTCCCAGGCCTTTTTTGTAATTACTATCATCATCGGTTAAATCAATAACAGGGAATTTTAAATCTTTACTTAATTGAAAATCTTCTTGTCCGCATCCTGGCGCTATATGAACAATGCCTGTCCCTTCTTCTTGAGTAATCTCGTCCCATAGAACTATTGAATGTATATAGTCGCCTAAAGCTTCTTTTACGGTTGGTAATTCGTCAAACAGCCCTTCATATTGTAGACCTTTTAATTTTTTACCTTTTACTGTCTCTATTATCTCTCCTTCCTCAACTAAATCTGCTTTTTCTTTAACTAAAATGAATATGTCACCTTTTTTATCTTTTACTTTTACATAATCAAAGTCTGCTTTTACCGCTAGAGCAACATTGCCTGGCAATGTCCATGGAGTAGTGGTCCAAACAAGAAAATAAGTGTTTTTATGATTGCTAACCGGTAGTTTAAAAAATATTGATTGGTGTACAAGTTCTTTGTATTCTTCTGTTAAAATTTCATGTTGGGAAATAGCTGTGCCACATCGAGGACACCACGGTACACTGTCCTTACCTTTATATAGAAGATTCTTTTCATGACATTTTTTTAAAAAGTGCCAAATAGCATAATTGTTCTCATCAGACATTGTGTAGTACGAATTGTCCCAATCCATCCATTGACCAAGCCTGATTGATTGTTCGGTTTGAATTTTAGAATATTTTTTAACTCTGGCTTTACAGGCATTAACAAATTTTTCAATGCCATATTTTTCAATATCTTTCTTTGTTTTAAAACCAAGTTCTTTTTCTACTTCCACTTCTACCCAAAGCCCCTGACAATCAAAACCGTTTTGAAATCTCTGGTCAAAACCTTGAAAGGCTTTATACCTTTGGAAAAGGTCTTTATATGTTCTTCCCCAAGCATGATGAACACCCATTGGATTGTTAGCTGTAATTGGTCCATCTAAAAACGACCAGGATTCTTTGCTCTTGTTTTTTTCTCTAAGCTTTTCAAAAATTTTATTCTCTTGCCAGAATTTTAGTATTTGTTTTTCAATTTTTAGAAAATCAGGTTGCATATAATTGTTGTGATGTCGATGGCAATATATCTGCCAACGTATTATTCAAGTTTTTGAAGTTCACCAACCTTCATGGTTTTTCTCTCTAATTTTTGTTTCATCATTTCCTCTTTGGTTAATCCCTGTACTGCTCCTAATAGAAGCCACAGAGGATCACTATGACTAACAATTAAAATGGTCTTACCTTTATATTGTTTTTCGAGGTCTTGTAAAACATTTAACATCCTTCTTTGACAATCTAACCAATTCTCTCCCTTTAAAGGAGTTCTGGAAAATCCTGTGATGTTATAAAAAAGTTTGTAAGGTTCTACTGCGGACTTACCCTGATAAATTCCCCAATTTATATCTCTTAATCTTTTATCAAGGAGAACTTTCAATCCTAATTTTTTAGCAACGATTTCTGAAGTCTGCCGGGTCCGAAGAGTGTCAGAAGAAAAGATTAAATCAATTTTTTCATTCTTAAGTTTCTCGGCCACACTTTTAACCTGTTCTTTTCCTGTCTTGGTTAATTTAGCCGGAGGCTTGTCCTCGGGCCAGAAATAAACTATTCCTTTCTTTTCAACCTGATGAGTAGTTTGTCCATGTCTTAAAATATAATATCTATTATTCATAATTTTAAATTACATCCGATCGGGAGCAGAAATGCCCATCAAATCTAAAGTATTTTTAAGTACAGTTTTGGTGGTCAAAACTAAAACCAAACGATCCTGTCTTAATTCATTATCTTGTGATATAACTTGGCAGTCCCGATAAAATCGATGGAAAGCTGTAGCCAAATCTACGGCATACTGAGGAATTCTCTGAATCTGATAATCTTTGGCAGTGTCTTCGATCACCTCTGGAAATCTAATAAGTTGTTTAATTAAAGTCAATTCTGAAGAATGATTTAAAAGATTCAAATTTATTGTTGTCCTATGTCTTTTGACTTTTGATTTTCTCAGAATACTGGCAATTCTTGCGTGTGCGTATTGAACGTAATAGACTGGATTTTTTTCTGAACGTTCTTTAGCTAAATCCAAGTCAAAATTTAAGTGACTACCAGAACTCCTTGTTAAAAAGAAAAATCTGGCCACATCTAAACCAACTTCATTAATTAATTCTTCTAAAGTTACATAACCACCAGTCCTTTTTGACATTCGAACCTTGCGCTCTCCTTCAAAAAGTCTAACCAACTGCATAATGATAAAATCTGCCTGCTCTTTTTCATACCCCAAAGCTTTTACCGCAGCTTTCATTCTACCAATATAGCCATAATGATCAGCTCCTAAAAAGAAAATCAACCGTTTAAACCCTCTTTTAAATTTGTTTTTTAAATAAGCTATATCAGAAGCAAAATATGTTTTCTCTCCATCTGCTTTTATCAATACCCTATCCTTATCATCACCAAACTGGGTTGACTTAAACCATAAAGCTCCATCTTTCTCATAAGTTAATTGTTGTCTTTTTAGCCAGTTTAAAGTTTTATCAACTTCTTTATTTCTGTATAAACTTTTCTCTGAAAACCAAACATTAAATTTGATTCCCATTTTTTTAACTGCTGGCTTTATCATTTCTTTTAAAATAATACTGGCTGCTCTTTGTCCAACTTTCTCAGAATCATTGCCTTTTATCTTTTTTCGCAACTTTATTATATAGTCCCCTTTATACACTGCTTCTGAATCTCCGATAACTGAATGACCTAATTTTCTGACCTGTTCTCCGACATCATTAACATAGTATTCGCGCCCTACTTTATAGCCGGCCTTCTTTAAAACGTTTGACAGCACATCACCAGAAAATCCTCCCCGGCCGTTTCCTAAAGTTAAGGGACCTGTTGGATTAGCTGAGATAAATTCAACATTAACTTTTTTACCCTTTCCAACTTTAATTGAACCATATCGTTTTTTTTCTTTAATCACTCTCTTTAATTTCCCTATCAAGATTTTTTGCAACAGATAAAAGTTAATAAATCCAGGTTTGGCTACTTCGATATTTTCAAAGAGCGGTTTAGTGGACAGGCGACTAATCGCTCCAACAATTAAGTTGGCGGTCTCTATCGGATCTTTCTTTGCCATCTTTCCGACTTGCAAGGCTATACTGGTGGCATAATCGCCGTGAGTTTTCTCTATAGGATGCATAAGTGAGATTTCAGGAATCTTAAATTCAGGTAATTTCTTGTCTTTTTGAAGAATTTTAATTGACCTCTCTATTAATTTGGTTATTTCTTCTCTCAACATTATTCTCAGTTTACCTTATTTTTCTCAGAAATTAAAGCGTAAATAGACTTGAGAAGTTTTTAGCGTAAGAGTAAGATAAAGTTGATGAAAGTTTTAGCTCAAAACAGAAAAGCCAATTTTGATTATCAAATCCTGGAAAAATTTGAAGCAGGAATTTCTTTGATTGGTCAGGAAGTAAAATCGATAAGATCAGGAAGGGCAAGCTTAAAGGGTTCTTATGTGGTTTTAAAACATTCAGTTAAAGGCGGAACCCCTGAAGTTTTTTTAATTGGAGCTAATATTCCTCCTTATCAACCCAAAAATATAACAAAAGACTACAATCCTGAGCGTTCCCGAAAACTTCTTTTAAAAAAATCAGAAATCAAATATTTAATTGGAAAGACAAAAGAAAAAGGCTTGACTTTAGTGCCATTGAGAGTGTATACTAAGACAAGAATGATAAAGATTGAGTTTGGAATAGGCAAAGGAAAGAAAAAAGCAGATAAGAGAGAAATAATTAAAAAACGAGAAACAGAAAGAGAAATACGTAAAGCTTTAAAAGGGGGTGCTTAAGTTTCGACAGAAATTTAGCTAAGATAAGCAAGCCGAGTTTTCTCAAACCTCGTAAAACTTCGAGAAAAAGAATAAGTGCCAACTTATTTAAAAAACCAGCATTAGCTTATGCGTAATGCCGTCAAGTTTACTGATTCTCGCTAAGTAATCTTGGCGTAATATCTGCGAGATAAATAGTTTTTCCAGGACCCAGAAAAATTATTGAAAACAATCGGGTCAAAGATACGGAAATTTTTCCCAATTCAAATTCCATATCTAACTTTAAATGGGATAAGCTTGTAGAACTATCTTCGTGATAATTTTTGGACGCGAGTTCACCCTCGCCACCTCCACTAAATTTTGATAAAAAAACCATTAATCAACAATCGAATAAGGGCTTATAGAGTAAGGTTAGTTGATGAAACTGGAAAACAGTTAGGAATTATACCTTTACAAGAAGCGCTCCAGATAGCCTCGGAGCGCAATTTGGATTTAGTTCAAGTTACTGATAAAGTAGAACCTCCTGTTTGCAAAATAACAGATTATGGAAAGTACCTTTATTCCCTTCAAAAAAAAGAGAGGGAAACTAAAACAAAAGGAATAATTGAGACAAAAGGAATAAGATTGGGATTTAACATCTCTCCACATGATTTAGAAACTAAAGCAAAACTAGCAGAAAAATTTCTGAAAAAAGGAAATAAAGTAAGGATAGAAATGAGATTACGAGGAAGAGAAAAAGCACTCCAGGGATTTGCCAGAGAAAAAATGCATCAATTCGTTGAAATAATAAAAACATTAATTCCAATAAAAATTGAAAAAGAATTAAAAAAAGAACCGCGAGGATTAACGATGATAATTTCCAAAGGATAAACCTATATGAAAACAAGAAAATCAATCAAAAAGCGTTTTAAGATAACAAAGACAGGAAAGGTTTTAAGAAGGCCTAGTGGTCAAGACCATTATCGGGCTAAAAAATCAGGAAACAAAATTAGAAAACTCCGGAAATGGGTAAAGGTCTCAACTTCTGAATCAAAAAGAATAAAAAAACTTTTATAATAAAGCTTTAATATGGTTAGAGTAAAAAGAGGCACACTTGCCCACAAAAGAAGAAAAAATTTATTGAAGTACGCCAAAGGTTTTCGCTGGGGAAGAAAATCAAAGTATAAGCTAGCAAAAGACGCTTTAAAGCATGCTTGGAAATATTCCTATAGAGACAGAAAAGTGAAAAAGAGAAACTTTAGAAGACTTTGGCAAATTCGAATTAGCGCTGCCTGCAAACCAACAGGTATTTCTTATAGTCGTTTTATTAATGGTTTGAAGAAAAAAAATATTGAGCTTGACCGAAAAATCTTAGCAACCTTTGCCAAAGATAATCCTAATATTTTTGAAAAAATTATTGAAGAGATAAAAGAATAGATTATAATTTCTTTAAAGAAAAAGCCATCCTCGGTTAGATGGCTTTTTAGATTATATATTTTACGTGTCTTGCAAATCACAATCGACACACAGCTGATCAGCCGGAAGACCAATGGCTTCAACCAGGTCTTCAATAGTATTATACACTAAGCTTTTTACCCCTAAAAACCTAATTCTATCTTCTATTTGGGGCATCCTGGAAGCTAAGGTTTCTCCCTTCTTAGTTGTCTTTCCCCAAGGACAATGAGAAAGAAGTTCAGGATTGGAAATTCTAAAATGAATTTCTTGGATTCCTAATGATTTTACTTTAGGCACTAAACTTGTTTGTGTTTGAGTCCCTCTGACAATTGAATCGTCACAGACAACTAAAACTTTACCAGTGTAATCTTCTCCGCTTGTCAGAAGTTTAATGTGAGCTTCTATATCCCTTGCTTCTTGAGTTTGGGAAGTATAACTTCGTCCAGCATAAGGGAATTTAAGTAAGGTTTCGTCATATAATGGCATTCTTTGTATTTTTCCTGCCATTATTTGTCGGCAAAATTCTTGATGATAACCAATGGCATGGAAACGTCCTGAATCAGGAACAGGGGCCACTATATCTGGAATAAATCCATTTTCGATATCCCGACGAGCTAAAGCAGCTCCTAATCTTTTTCTAACCAGTGAAGCTGGGATTCCTTCAAATACCCCATTAGGGAAAGCAGTATAAACCCAAAGGAAGCTACAAATCTGGACCTTGTTTCCTGGAATTATTGCTTTGCGTTGATAACGTCCATTCCTTATCAAAACAATCTCGCCTGGCGCAAGATCTCTGACGAGTTTGAAACCGAGATTGCCAAATCCTCCAGATTCTGAAGCTACTACTGTAGCTCCTTTTTTCTCGCCAACTACCAAAGGCCAGTGAGCGTTGGGACAACGAGTAATATATATTCCTTCTCTGGTAAGAATTACAAGAGAATAGGCACCCTGAATTTCTGTGGTCATAAGTTTAATACCTTCTACCACTCCATCTCCTCGGGCAATAAGTTTAACAATTATTTCTATATCTTCTCCCCCTTTTTCAAAAATGTGACCTAAGCGCTTAAATTCTTCTACTAATTCAAGACGATTAGTTATATTGCCAGAAAAACAAACACTCAACTCCCCCATCTTTGAATCTATAAGAAAGGGTTCTCGTTCGGAACCACAGTATCCGACCCCTTCAGTTCCTCCAAGATTTCTTAAACTTCCACTAAAACTTGGTCGGAATAATCCATGATGGGTTTGAATTTGTATTTGTTGCCCTCTATCACAGGTTGACAATCCACAATACTCTTCGCCCAGGTGTTGTTGATAGAAGGTTCCCCAAAACAGATCTTCTAGAAAATTACCCTTGTAAACCTGAGGGTCGACGCTTAAAGCAAAAAGTCCGGCCATTTTGGCCTCCTTTCATTAGGTTGCTTGTTAAAGAACAACGTCTTTAAATTATCACACCTTCTTTTTTTAGTAAAGTGACTTTTCTTTTTGGGCCGGATTTATATCCTCCAGCCTTTCCATCTGATCTTATTACTCTATGACAAGGGATTTTTGAATCTTTGTTTTTATTTAAAATATTCCCAACTGCTCTCCATGCTTTGGGTTTTTCAGCTTTTTCAGCCACAGTTTTATAGGTCAAAACCTTACCTTTGGGAATACTCTTTACTATCTTATAAATGTCTTTTTGAAATGAAGCCATTTGCCTTTTTTAAAATATCTTTTGAATTTTTATAGGTTAGTTTTTTCAAAGCTTCTTTGTATTCTAACCAAACGTAATCCTGGTGCTCATGAGATAATTGAATTTCCTTGGTCTCGGTTTGAGCTAACAAAAAAGTGGCAATCTTCATTATATTCTTTTCTTCACGTTTGAAAAAAAACTTTATCCATTCTTTAAATCCAAGGATAAACCTAACATCTTTTATTCCCACTTCTTCTCTAATTTCGCGGCGGGCAGTTTCCTCTAAATTCTCTCCTTTTTCTACAATACCCCGAGTAAATTCCCAGTGGCCAGACGGATATTGAATAAGAAGATATTTTACTTTATTGTTTTCCTGTCGGAACACAACAGCTCCAGCGGATTTTTCAATTGGCATATTTTTACTTTACTCGGTCAAATTAAAAAAAGATGACGGAACAAAACTATGATTTTAAAAATGTAAGTAGTTTTGCTAATGGTCTGGTGTTGATAATATCTTTTTTCTCTACCCAGCCCCGTCGAGCTTGAGCAACACCAAACTCAATATATCCTAAATAGTCTTTATGATGAGAATCAGAATTAATTACCATTTTAACTCCAGCTTCCTTCGCTCGCCGTATATTTTTATCATTTAAATCCAATCTTTCTGGAAAAGAATTAATTTCTAAAATAACATTATATTCTTTGGCTGCTCTTAAAATTTTATCGAGATCAATCTGGTAGGCTTCACGATGTTTTAATAGTCTCCCGGTTAAATGGGCGATAATATCAACATTTGGATTTTTAATTGCCCTTATTATTCTTTCTGTCACTTCTCTTTTCTTCATTTTGAATTTTGAATGAACACCAGCTATAACATAATCTAATTTCTCTAAGGCTTGGTCTTTAATATCCAAAGTGCCCTTATCTAAAATATTTGTTTCTGCCCCTTGTAGTATCCTGAATCTTGCATTCTGTTTTTTGAATTTTGAATTTAGTTTTTCTATTTCTTTTCGTTGTAAAGATAATCGTCTTTCATTTAATCCATGCACCATCTTTAAAAATTTAGTGTGATCTGAAATTCCCAAATATCCATAACCCATAGACTTGGCAGCTTCTGCCATTTCTGAAATCGAACTTTTCCCATCGCTCCATGTCGAATGAGAATGTAAGTCTCCTCTAATATCTTTACAATCAATAAATTTTGGTAATTTCCCCTCTAATACAGCCTCAATTTCTCCTTTGTTCTCTCTTATTTCGGGCGGAATCCAGCAAAGCCCAATTGCTTTATATACTTTTGCTTCTGTTTTTCCGGCAATTTGTTTTTTATTGCGAAAAACTCCGTATTCATTAAGCTTCAATCTCTTACTCATGGCAATTCTTCTAGTCCTAATATTATGTTCTTTTGAACCAGTAAAATATTGAAGGGCTGAACCATAACTTTTTTCAGGAACTACTCTTAGATCCATACCAAAACCATCTTTCATTCTTACTGATGACCTTGTAGTACCTTTACTCCAAATTTTGACCACGTCTGGCAAAGAAACAAAAAAATCCATTACTTTCTGTGGATTTTTTGAAACGACTAAAAAATCAACGTCTCCAACGGTCTCTCTCATTCTTCTTACAGAACCTGCTACGCTAATTTGTTTAACTTCTTTTAAAGTTTTAAGTTCAGCCTCGATCTCTCTCACTTTCGGGAGGATGTTTCCTAAAAGAAATCTCCCTTTACTTCTTTTTACAAAAGCGATTCCTTCTAAAATATTTTTTTCTGTCTTTTCTTCAAAACCAAACAAAGAAGCGATTTTATGAGATTTTGCTGCTTTTTCTAAATCTTTTAAATTTCTGATTTTTAATTTTTGATAAAGAACTTTTATCTTTTTAGGCCCCATTCCTTCAACTGCAATTAGTTCTTCTAAATTTACTGGAATCTTTTTTTTAAGCTTTTCGTAATGCTTAATTTTGCCGGTCTTTAAATATTCCTCAATGCCTTTAGCAATACCTTTTCCTACGCCTGGAATTTTTTCTAAAGCAGTAAGTCCTTCTTTCTTGTAAATTTCTCCAACATCTTCCTCTAAGGTTTCTAAAACCAAAGCTACTTTACTATAAGCATAAGGTTTAAAGGCTACCCCTTCCATTTTTAAATAGGTAGCCAACTCATGAAAAACTTTAGAGAGCTCCTGATTAAACATATATTTTTAGAAAGGTCTAAAAAAATTTAAACCGAGGAAAAAGACGATCTTTAGGAGAAATTTCCTTATGAATTAATAAAAGTAAGGCAGTTGAGACCATAGTAAAAATTCCTACCATGATAAAGATGATTTTGAATCCTAAAAAAGCAACCAAGATTCCACCAATAGCTCCGGAAATTCCTATAGCATATCCCACAACAGTACTCCTTGTTCCCCATTCAAAAGCTTCTTTTCCTTTATCAATATGTCTAGTAAAAATAGCGGACAAAGACGGAACAACTAGAGACATACCAATAGCGTGTAATGCTTGACAGATATAAATATGCCAGGGCAATGAAGCGAATAAATACCCAAAGGGAACTAAACCTGTTATGAACATCCCTATAACCATAAACCAGAAATCATCTTTTTCCCCATGGTTTCTATCAAGATATTTACCAATCGGAATTTGTAAAGAGGATTTTACCATCCAATAAGTCAAAGTGGCGAAACCTGCTATTTTAGCTGCCTCTGTTGCACTACCTGCAGTAATATTTTGAACAATAAATATGGCAAAAACAGGTCCAAGTAATCCCCAGCCCCAATTTAAAGCAAGATCGCTCGCAATAAATATTTTTATAATTCTATTAATTGATTTAAGCATGTTTTAACTGCTAATAACTTTAACATCTATTTCCCTTTTTCTCGACCGATTGTCAAAATCAATGAATGCAACTTGCTGCCATTGACCCAAAGCTAATTCTCCGTTCTCTATTGGCACCGCTAAAAAAGGATTAATAATAGCTGAACGAACATGAGCATAACCGTTACAGTCACCCCATTTTTTACAATGTTCATAATCTTTTGACATTGGAACAATCCTGTCTAAGGCTTCTTTTAAGTCTTTAATTAAACCTTCTTCATATTCAATAGTGGTTATTCCGCAAGTTGAACCAGGAGAAGCTATTAAACATATTCCTTCTTGTACTTTAGAAGATTCTACAATTTCTGATACCTTTGAAGTTATATCAATAATATCATTAAATCCTTTGGTTGAGATATTAAACTTCATTTTTGAAAAAAGATATTATTTTATCAACTATTTTAGCTTTAAGCAACCGCATCCCTAGTTTTATTAAACATACAACACCAATTAAACAAATTAAAAGTTCCGCTCCTCTTAAAATTAAACTAAAGGCAGTACCCATATTAGAACCTAATCCCAAAAAACCAAAGGCAAACGCTTGAGATACTTCTAAACTTCCAAGAGTAGCTGGAATCGGAAACACATAAGCTATATTAACAAAAACATACACAGCAAAAGCTCTTAGAATACTTATTCCTCCTTTTAAAAAGAAAATTATTAAAAAACAACGAAGTAAAACTAAAGAATATTTTAAAACAGCAAATCCAAGTCCTTGCCACATCCATCTTTTTTTTGGTCTAAAAAAAGAAAAAATCTCTTTTTCAGTGTCTAATATTACATTACCGTTTTTACCATTTTTTATTCCAAAGAAGCTAAATAACTTCTTTAAAATACTTTCTTTTTTAAAAATTTTAGAATAAAAAATACCAAGGATTATCGCCAAAACCAAAATCACTCCTACAATTGTTCCGATATTTTGAAAAGGAACATCTGTCAAAAGAAAAAAAGAAACAATTCCCACAATGGAAAATAATAAAAAGATGCTTCCACTAAGTAGTTTTTCTATGAAAGTCGCAGCAATACTTTTTTCCCAGGGAACAGAAAAAAGTTTCTTAATAGAATAAATTTTAAAAGCTTCTCCTCCAAAAAACGCAAACGGGGTAAGATATCTAATAGTGAAACCTGCGAGCCAAATTTTTCCTAGTTCAAATTGAGAAAGATTATAACCTTGAGCCTTTAGAATAAATTTCCATTGCCAAATGGCTACTAGATAAATTAGACAGGTTGTGATAAAAATCGCCAGCCCGCCCAAACCAGAAAATAATGAAAAAGCCTGACTAACGCTTTTTATTCCCACTCTTCCGATTACTAATATAAAAACAGTCAGTCCAACAAAAAAAGAGAAGACAAAGAGCAAAACTTTTTTCATGTTTAAGTATTATATCTTATTCTCTCTTCAAAAACAAAACCCGCCAGAACTAAGCGGATTTTGTTATCTCGTTTCAATTTATTAATTATCAACCTGTTTATATAGTTAATGTATAATTTTACTATTTTTTCTTGATTTAAATCTGAGATTCTTTCTTTTTATGAAATTTTTTATTCAATTCGTTGCTAAGTTTGTATAAAATAGGGTCATCAGAGAATTCCTTGTACCATGCACACCATGGTTTCAGAGGAACTTTCTTATACTTTTTCCAATATTCCCAAGCCTGAAAGAAGCTTTCCATTCTGTTAATTTGTTTAAAAAATCTTCCTTCCGGAGTTAACCCTTTTTTATAATCTATCCAGAGATCTTTTATTTCTTTTTTTAGACTAGGAGGTAATTTCAAGATGAGTTTTTCTAAAGCTCTTGTTTCTTGTTTAAATTTTTTTGGATCTATTTTCTTTTTATTAACAACTGGAGGCATAGAACAATTATCCATTAACTCTTTTAATTCTTTTTTGCTTTTAGGTAGAGATAGGGCCTGAACGTAACAAGTTGTATTACCCAAATTCAACTTACTAAGATCATGAATTAAAGCTATTTTAAGAAGTCTCTCAATATCAAAGCCTCCTTTTTGTTCTCCTAAGACCCACGCTATGATTGTTGCTTGAAAGGTATGTTCTGCAATACTATCTGGGTTCTTAACACCTTTTAGTACCCAGCCTCTTCTTGTCATTCTTTTTAATTTACCTATCTCGCTAAAAAAAATAAGGAGATTTTTCATACGAGGATTTCTTTTTGCTTTTTTGTCTCTTAATTCCTCTATTTCAATCTCTGTTAAAAATTTTAAAATAAGGGGATCGTCGATAACTTCGTCAGCATGTTGCCACCAAGGTTTAGTGGGAAATTTCTTGTCCCTCTTCCAGCAGTCAAAAGCTTCAATTAAATTCTCGGTTTTATCTATTTGACGGACAAACCTTCCCTCTTTTGATATTCCTATTTCATGATCCCACCAAAGACTTAATATTTCGTTTTTAATCTTGGGAGGAAGTTTTTTAATTAATTTTTCTAAAGATTTCTTTTCTTTTTTTAATTTCCAGAAATATCTTTTTTTCTTTTGTTTTTCTGAAAGATGAGGCCATTTTCTAACAAACTTATATCTCTCCTTTTTATCTTTTGGTAAAAGACCATCATAAGGAGTAATGTCTCCAGCGTACACCTCACAAAGATCATGCACCAAAGACATTTTGATAATTTGTTTAATATCGAGTTTCTTTATCGTTCCCAAAAACCAACCCACGATAGCCGTTCGATAAGTATGTTCAGCAGTAGTCTCTGGATCTTTTATTCCATAAAACATCATTCCTCTTCTTTTTTTTCCTTTCAACTTTCCAACTTCAATAAAAAATTCGAGAATATTTTTCATGTTAAAAATTAATAAAAAAACCTTTGTGAGATAGATTTGATTATCTTGTTAGGGAAATACTACAATTTTTTGAATTTAAAATCAGGGTTTTGCCCTGATTTATTATACTAAAATGCCATTAAATTTCAACGATTTACTTATACGGACGGGTAACTAATTTTTACAATTTTATAAATTACTTTTATAGGAGAAGAAACTATAACTTCCTCTCCAATTGCATGACCTATTAGGGCTTTTCCTACTGGTGATTCATTGCTAATTTTTCCTAAAGAAGGGTTTGCTTCAAGAGTTCCGACGATTGTAAATTCATCTTTTTCTTGTTCTACTGCTACTCCTACCCTAGCTCCTAATCCAACAAAATTCTGCTTGTTCTTTGGCGGGCTTTTTATTAACTCGTGATCTTGGAGGATATTGTCTAACTCAACTATTCTAGACCTTAAAAAGCTCAGGTCTTCTTGAAATGCAAGATACTCTGGATTCATATCCTCAGATTGAAAAATCTTTGGGGTATCTCCTTTGGTTTTGAGGTGTTCAAAGTTAAGCAAGTCTTTATACTCCTGTTTTAATTCCTTCAATTTATGTTTAGTTAAATAAAATATCTTTTGCGTCATATTTTTGAATCGTATTAATTCATTGTAATTTCTTAGAAAAGTTTGTCAAGTCCTTTAAAAAGCTAACTAAAATAGAGTTTTTGCTTTAATTTCTAAAGTTTTTTAAGAAGTTTTCCACAGGTAACTTTTTATTATATTTCCTTAAGCAACCTTGTCAAGTCTGTTCTGTAGTAAAACACATTTCTTTCGGCATACAAAAAAGAGTTTAATCTATTTAGATTGAACTCTTATTGAGATTCCCCTGCGGAGTACCATTTATTATAAATTTTCAATAACTTCTCTCACTTCTGCAGCAGCAGCCGGGTTAATCGCAGAAATTTCTTCAAGTAATTGTAAAGCTGCAGTTTTCTTGCCGCTTTTGGCTAAATAAATAGTTTTTTGAGTCATTGCACTAAGGTGTTCTGGCTGCCAAGCTAAAGCTAAATTACAAAGAGCAATTGCTTTATTATAGTCTGAAATATCAGCATAAGCTTGAGCAATAAATAAAACAGTATTTGGGTCACCACCATAGCCGCTCCTTATTTCAATTGCTGTTTCAATTTCTAATAATCCTTCTTCATATTTTTCAGCGCTCAGCAGGACTAATCCTAAAAGCCAATGAGAGTCTTTAACTTTTTCGTTTAATGCTAAAGCTTCTTTTAAAATATATATTGCCTCTTCGTCTTTCCCTTGTAGTAACTTTGCCCAACCCAATTCATAATATAATTCCTGGCGTTTAGGTGATAATTCTTTGGCTTTCTCTAATATTTTTTCAGACTTTATTAAATAGTCCTTGTTAAAATTTGAAGCTGCATTATAAAGCTTGCTGAGATATATATAATAGCGGACATCTAAAGGATGTTCCTTAACACTGTTTTCCATCTCAGAAATTGCAAATTCAAATCCTTCTTTTAGAATCGCTGAATCGAATTTTGTTGTTCTTCCAGCGTCCATTACCGAAACCAATAATTGAAGTCGAACCTCTGGGTTAGTAAAACTATCTTTCTCTAAGGCTTTGTGATAAAAATTAAGTCCTGTCTTTAAATCAGTTCGGGAAATATCCGCCCCCTTATATGCAAGTGTTGATTGTTTAAAGGGTTGTAAATTAAATTTATAGATTACTAAAGGGAAAATAATGAGTAAAAATAGAAGTAAAAAAACTTTTCTCTTCTTGAGAGTATTCTGAAACCGATCTTTCGACGAATCACTCTCGGCAACAGTATGATTTGTAGTAACAAAATAGACCAAACCTAAACTAAAATAAAAAACAATTAAAGGGGCCGGAGTGTCAAAAATAAAAAGGTTCTGAACGAAATAGGCTACAAACATTAGACCTAAAATACCAACCGCAATCTTACTGCTTAAAGTTGTCTTATGATTTTCTTCATTACCAACACTTTGAGGGGGCGGTTTGTTTCGAATTTTTTGATAAAGTAACTTAAAAAGGAAGAAAAAGACAGCAAAATAAGAAATTATCCCTAAAACCCCCGTTAAAGCTAATAAATCCATGGCTTGGTTATGAGACCTGTCATACCAGGTAGAAGCCATTCCGGTTTCAAGATAACGGGGATGATAATATTTATTAAAAATAATATTAAAATTTTCCCAGCCCCAACCAAAAACTGGTTTTTCTATGAATCCTTTAAAAGCGATATCCCAGGCCTGGGTTCTTTTCCATAACCCTTGTTTTATATCAACCATCCGTTGTAAAAAAAGAGGAGCTTTAGAAACCCATGGCTTGCCTTGTTGAGTGGGCAAAAAAACAGCAACACTTATAGTAATAACTAACAAAAGAACCAAGATAATTTTTAATTTTCTAAAAGGTAAAATGAAAATTAAAAAAAAGATAAACAATAACAAACTTAACCCAAAGGCTAATATTGCTCCCCGCGAAGCACCAAAAGGCATTATAATTAAATTAAAAAGAAGTAAAAATATAGCTAAAATTTTCCAAAACCATTTTTTTTCAATTAAAGCTAAAAATCCTGCTAAAAAAACATGAAGCATTGAAAAAATAGATAGATAAATAGGATTACCTAAAGTGGAACTCATACGAGTTCCCTCGGCCTCCATTAAAAATTGAAAACCTAATTTTTGGACTATCCCATATAATCCAACCAGAAAAGAAGATAGAAGAGAAATCCAAATAAGTTTTCGCCAATTTCTCCATTCTTTAAAACAACTGGTCAATATTAAAAACCAAAGATAAAAATGAAACATAGTTAAGACACCTGTCATTCTTTCTTGGGTAGACCAAAAGGAACGAGAGATATCAACTCCAGTTAGCATTGTTAAAATCAATACTCCATTAAAAATTGTTAAGGTTAAAATCAAAGGATTTCTCCAATTCGGCCGATATTTCCTTTCATAAATAATTAAAAATAACCAAACAGTAAAAATAATTTCTACTAAAATTTGAAAAGAGATAACTTTGCCAAAAATATAGGGAAATAACGCATAGCGATAAACTAAAAGAGGGAGAAGTAAAATTAAATAACTCCCCCACCGAATTACTATTAAACACAATTTTTCTAAGTTTTTACTCATACTAATTTTATTCTAATCTAAACAAAAGAAATTGCCAAACCTTAGATTTTATGATAAAAAATAAATATATGAAAATACTTGTAACAGGCGGGGCCGGATTTATCGGTTCACATCTCGTCGATAGATTAATAGAAAAAGATTACCAAGTGATGGTGATTGATAATTTATCTACTGGCAAAAAAGAATATTTAAACCCTAGGGCCAAATTCTATAAAGTAGATATTCAAAATTCAAAGATTTCTCAGATTTTTAGAAATGAAAAACCAAAAATGGTTTTTCATTATGCTGCCCAAATTGATGTCAGAAAATCAGCAGATAATCCAATTGAAGATGCTAAAACAAATATTTTAGGGAGTTTGAATATTTTAGAAAATTGTAAAAAATATGAAGTTAAAAAAATAATTCTCGCCTCAACAGGAGGTGCAATTTATAGAGAAACAGATATTATTCCTACGCCAGAAAATTATCCCGCTCTTTCTCTTTCGCCTTACGGTATTGCTAAATTAACAATAGAAAAATATCTAAATTATTATTACAAAGTTTTTGATTTGCCATTTATAGCCTTAAGACTGGCTAATGTTTATGGACCTAGACAGAATTCAAAAGGTGAGGCAGGGGTTGTGGCAATTTTTTGTGATAAAATGCTATCTAAAAAACAACCAATAATTAATGGGTTAGGAAAACAAACTCGAGATTTTGTCTTTATTGATGATGTCGTTAAAGCAAGTATTTTAGCAATGAAAAGAAATAAAGTTGGAATCTTCAATATCGGCACAGCAAAAGAAACAGATATAAATACTGTCTTTAGAAAACTTAAAAAAATAATCGATCCAGCCTGTAAAGAAATTCACGGCCCTGCCCAAGAGGACGAACAAAGAAAAAGTTGTTTAGATTATTCAAAGATCAAAAAAGAATTAAACTGGAAGCCAAAATATAATTTAGATAAGGGTTTGGAAGAAACCGTTAATTGGTTTAAGAAAACACTTGGAAATAGAAAGAAATATAAGAACCTTTGACAAACAGAATCAAAAATTCTAATATTGAATATTAACTAACCAAATCTATGCGAAAAAAACACAAAAAATATGCTTTATTTATCGGAAGATGGCAACCTTTTCATTTGGGTCACAAACATATTATTGATAATACCCTGAAAGAAGGTAAAAATGTAGCGATTGCTGTACGAGATACAGAACTTTCTGAAAAAAACCCTTATAATATGCAACAAAGGATAGAAATGATAAAAAAGGTCTATGGAAATAAAGTAAAAGTGTTCCCTATTTGTGATATTGGAAGTATTAATATTGGTCGGAAAGTTGGATATGATGTAAATCGAATTGATGTTCCAAAGAAAATTGAAGAAATATCAGGAACAAAAACAAGAAAAGAAACATTTCCTACCACTGTTACCAAGGAGGTACGAGATTATTTAGCTACCATCTCCCCTACCTTTTGGTTTACTGGCCTTCCTTGTTCTGGAAAAAGTACTTTAGCTAAACAACTTAAAATATATTTAGCAGATAATAATCGGAGTCTTTTTCACCTAGATGGAGATTTACTAAGAAACAGTATTAATCAAGACCTTGGCTTCTCAGATAAAGATAGAAAAGAAAATCTCCGTCGAGCAGCTCACTTAGCCAAAATCTTAAACGGAAAAGGTCAGGGCGTTATATGTTCCTTCATAACTCCCACAAATGAAATGAGAAAAATGATAAGAAAAATTGTACCAAATTTTACCTCAATTTATGTTAAATGTTCTCTTGAAGAATGCATAAGAAGAGATACTAAAGGAATGTACAAAAAAGCAAAAGAGGGTAAGATTAAAAACTTCACCGGAATTTCTGCTCCCTTTGAAGAACCAGAGGATGCAGATGTTGTTGTAGATAGTGAAAAACTTAGCATAGGGGGGTGTCTTGAAAAAATCATTAAAGAAGCAAAACAAATAGATTTAAGTTAATGGATAAAATTTTAAAGGATGTTATTAATATAGTCAAAAAAGCAGGAAAAGAAATTTTAAAAATTTATAAAAAAGATTATCAAATTTATAAAAAGAAAGATGGTTCTTCTGTTACAGAAGCTGACCTTATCTCGGAAAAAATTATTCTCTCGGGTTTAAAAAAATACAACTATCCAATCCTTTCTGAAGAAAGTAAAGATGATAAATCCCGAATTAAAAAAGAAAAAATTTGGATAGTTGATCCTCTTGATGGAACAAATGATTTTTTAGAAAAAAACGGTGAATTCTCTATTATGATAGGATTGGTCTATAATAAAGAACCTGTTTTAGGAGTCGTCTATAAACCAGTTGGAGATAAATTATATTTTGCCAAGAAAAAAGAGGGCGCATATCTCCAGGAAGGCAAAAGCCCTATCAAAAAAATAAAAGTTTCTAATATTCTTTCTCTCTCTGAGGCCAACTTTGTTGTAAGTAGGTCTCATTTTAGTAAAAAAACAAGAAACTTCCTTAAAAAAAATAATATTAAAAAAGTAACCCAGGTAGGAAGCACGGGGGTTAAAATAGGGCTGGTGGCTGAAGGTAGGGCTGATGCTTATATAACCCTTAGCAACAAAACCTGTCAATGGGATATTTGCGCCCCCGAGATAATTTTAAAAGAAGCAGGAGGAAAAATAACAAATCTTAAAGGAAAAAATCTTGTCTATAACCGCCGAGAAATAAGGAACTTAAATGGAGTTCTTGCTGCTAATAAAAAAATCCATAATGTAATAATTAAAAATACATAGAATAATAATCTACAAAATTAATAATAGTCTCAAAAAGCAAAAAGTCACTGGGCTTAAAAAGTGGCAATAAAATAAGGGAAAATTCCTGGAAATAGATAAAAATAACTTGAACCTCATTGACCCCTATTGACACCTATCTTTAGGGGGCTTATTATTGACATATAAGAACCTCTCGCTCCGCTCGAAAGCCTTGATTCGCTAAAATATAAATATATAATCTTGAAATAAAAATTATCTATAAAAATATGTTAGAAAAAATAAAACCAGATAAAGTATATACAACCGAAGAAGCCCGAGATTTTTTGAAGGTAAGTGAAAGTACTATTAAACGCCTTTTAAAAAAAGGAATTATTAAAGCTAATAAAGTCGGGGGAAGATATAGAATTTTAGGAAAAGAAATCTTAAGAGTAGTTTCTCCAAGTGTTGAAAGAAAAGCAATAAATATTTACAAACGATTTAAAGGAAGAATTAAGAAAACCATTGAGAAGTGGTAAAAATATAAAATTTTATGCAAAGAAAGATTGCCATAATAGGAACAGGATATGTGGGACTTACCACAGGAGTCTGTCTTGCTCATTTAGGACATAAAATAACTTGTGTTGATAAAAATAAAAATAAAGTTCGAAAACTAAAAAAAGGAATTATTCCAATTTATGAACCAGGCCTAAATGAAATTTTGAAAAAACATCAGAGAAATATTGAGTTTACTACAAATTTAAAAAATGCCGTCAATAAAAGCGAGGTTATTTTTATTACAGTAGGCACCCCATCAAGAAAGGATAGAGATATTGATATGACTTATTTTAAAAGAGCTATAAATGAAGTTGCTAATTTATTAAAAGAATACAAAGTTATTGTCAATAAGAGCACAGTTCCTGTAAGTACCGGGGATTGGACAAAGAAAGAAATAAAAAAATATTATAAAGGAGATTTTGCAGTTGTCTCTAACCCAGAATTCCTACGAGAGGGTTCAGCATTAAAAGATTTTTTAGGACCAGATAGAATTGTTATCGGAGTCGAAGATAAAAAAGCAAAAAATATAATGTTAGATATTTATTCTTCAATTAAAACACCAAAGATTATTACTGATATAAGAAGCGCTGAGCTTATAAAATATGCCTCCAATGCTTTTTTAGCAACAAAAATCTCCTTTATTAATGAAATTGCTACTATTTGTGAGAAAACAGGTGGAGATATAGAAAAGGTGGCTGAAGGTATTGGTTATGATAAAAGAATCGGTAAACACTTCTTAAAAGCTGGTATAGGATTTGGGGGGTCGTGTTTTCCAAAAGATATAGATGGATTAATAAAGATTGCCGATAAAAAAAATTATAACTTTAGACTTTTAAAAGCAGTATCTTTAGTTAATAAAAACCAGCAAAAAAATTTCGTTAGAAAAATTAAAAAGATTTTAAAAAAAATAAATGGAGATACTATTTGTATCTGGGGTCTATCTTTTAAGCCGAATACTGATGATGTCCGGAAGTCGCCGGCAATTGAGATCATAAAAAGACTTCAGAAAACTAATTATAAAATTCGGGTTTATGATCCAATAGCGATAGAAAATGCTAAAAGAGAACTATCATTAAAGAATATTAAATTTTACAAAAGTGCTTTTGAAGCAGTGAAAAATAGCGATGTTTTAGTTTTAGTTACTGAATGGCCGGAATTTTCTGAAATTGATATGAAAAAGGTTAAAAATTTAATGCGGCGTCCTTATTTTCTAGATGGCCGAAATCAGTTTGAGCCCAAAAAGATGAAAAAATTGGGGTTTTATTATCAAAGCATTGGCAGAGGATAAAATCGTAAGTATTAGAGATTTTATCTATCTACATTAATGACAATAAAAAAATCTACTAATAAATAAATTATAAAACCATGACTAATCAAAAAAAATCTAATAAAAAAATAAATAAAGATAAAATTCCGGTAGTAATTCTTTGTGGCGGTAAAGGAACACGGCTTCGAGAAGAGACGCAGTTTATTCCTAAACCTTTAGTAAAAATTGGCGGGAAGCCCATTCTTTGGCATATTATGAAAACCTATAGTGCTTTTGGTTTTAATAATTTTATTCTACCGGTTGGCTATAAAGGTGAGCTGATTAAAGAATATTTTTATAAATATCAACTTCTTGAGCGTGATTTTACTATTCGTCTCGATGATTCAAGTGCTATTCCTTACCACAATTCACCTAAGGAAAATTGGTCTATAACCATTGTTGATACCGGACAAGAAGCAATGACTGGCGCTCGTTTAAAAAGGGTTGAAAAATTTATCACCAATGATCTCTTTATGTTAACTTACGGAGATGGAGTAGCTAAAATCGATATCAATAAGCTTCTTTCGTATCATCTTAGATATAATAAAATTGCTACAGTAACTGCAGTTAGACCGCCTGCTCGATTTGGCGAATTGATAGTGAAATCAGGGATAGCAGTCAAGTTTCATGAAAAACCCCAAACGAGCTACAGTTATATTAACGGTGGGTTTTTCGTCTTGAATAAAAAAATATTTAAGTCCCTAAACAATCGAGAAAATCTCTCTTTCGAATACGATGTTTTAGAGAAATTGGTGAAGTTAAAAGAGTTAGCAACTTTTTGTCACAATGATTATTGGCAATGTATGGATACCTTACGAGATGTTGAAACCCTTAATAAGCAATGGCGAAGTGGCAAGGCCCCATGGAAAATTTGGTCATAAATTTATATTAATCTCTCTATGAAAGATAACATAAAAAATCAATTCTTCTGGAAAAATCGCCCTATTTTAGTAACTGGCGGAGCTGGTTTTATTGGCAGCTGGCTGGTTAAAAAATTATTAGAGTCAAAAGCAAAAGTAATAGTTTTAGACCTAAAAACTTCTACACCAGTTTTGGATTCTTTGTCATTAGCGCAAAAGAAAAATTTAAAATTAATTCGAGGCGACGTTTGTAACGAGATGTTGGTAAGACAAATTTTAAAAAAATATAAAATTAAAACTATTTTTCATTTAGCTGCTCAAGCCATTGTTAGTATTGCCATTAAAAATCCTAAAAAAACGTTGAAAACGAATATTTGCGGAACTTGGAACATTCTTGAAGCCTGTCGGTTATTCAAAAAAGTTGAACAAATCATTATTGCTTCTTCTGATAAGGCATATGGGAATCATAAACATCTTCCTTACACAGAAAGTGCTCCCTTAAAAGGAACGGCTCCCTACGATGTTTCCAAAAGTTGCGCTGATTTAATTTCTCAAACATATTATAAAACCTATCATTTACCAGTTTGTATCACTAGATGTGGTAATACTTTTGGCGGTGGCGATCTTCATTTTTCACGGTTGATTCCTGATGCTATTCGTTCCACCTTCTACAATCAAACTTTTACCATTAGAAGTGACGGCAAATACGTGCGTGATTATATTTATGTTGAGGATATTGTTAGTGGGTATATACTATTAGCAGAATTAATGTGCTCCAAGAAACTTATTGGTCAATCTTTCAATTTCGGCATCAATAATCCACACCAAGCCATGGAGGTTGTAAAACTAATTTTACATTTAATGAAAAAAGACTATCTTCACCCCAAGATTTTAAATCAGGCTAAATATGAAATAAAGAACCAATATCTTTCATCTGAAAAAGCTAAAAAAACATTACACTGGCGCCCGAAATATTCATTAGAAGCGGGTTTAAGAAAAACGATTCTTTGGTACAAAATATTTTTTAAAAAATCCGATTATGAAACAGTTAAAAGGGATTGAGGTTTT
>SDBT01002899.1_pt1 | contig 29897 bp, 41 predicted proteins | sample 2277101 | NCBI WGS metagenome assembly SDBT01 (sample SAMN10404973, study PRJNA504765) | marine sediment metagenome | isolation source: marine sediment core GS10_PC15, 103 cmbsf | place: Arctic Ocean: Southern Knipovich Ridge | collected 2010
AAATTATAAATTACTTGCCTACATTTTGCACGGCAAAATGTCAACCGGGGTGACGCAACTTACTGGTTTTAAATGGCTTTTACTGACTTGGGGGGTCGATCAGGCATAGGAACTTCTGACTAGTCTCTGCCTTGTCTCTTGCCCAGGACCGCGAGAGCCACCGGCCCCGCGACGCCACCCAGCCCCATCGTGATGAAGGCAAATCCCCAGGCCCGGGTGGTGCCGCCCATGATGTCGAGAACCGCGCCCACCGCAAGGGGGCCGAGGAATGCGGCGGTAAAGCCCAGCGTGGAGTGGACCGCCAGGGTGGCTCCCCGAAGTCCGCTGGGTGCTGCAGCGAGCGCGCCGGCGGTCAGAGATGCCGAATCGGCCATCACCGTGATCCCATAAAAAAAGCACAAGCCTACGACGATGGGTGCGGGGTAGGGTGCGGTGAATCCAATCACGCCGCTCACCGCAGCGGAGAGCAACATGATCCCGACGATGACCCGGCGTCGGCCGAAACGCGCTGCAAGCTCGTTGCCCCCCAGACTGGACGGGAGTCCCAACAAGTTGACGATAGCGGCAATCCGGGTCACGCTCCAGAGGGGAGAAACCGAACCAGGATGCAGGTTCTGGCTGTAAGCGAGAAAGGCGACGATCCAGGATCGCATACTGAACAATTCCCACACATGTGCGGCGTAAGCGACGATGTACCCCATAGCCGGGCGTGCTTTCAAGATCGGACGAAAATCGACTACCTTGCCGGCCCCGGCATTCGGCAGATGGGGTTTACCCGCCGGAGCCTTCGCGGCAATCAAGACAGCGGCGGCAAGCGATCCGACCGAAGCGAGGCTGAAGCTCCACCTCCAACCGGCGAGCGCGCTCACCTCGCCGGACATGAAATACGAGATGCTGGCACCTATACTGAATGACGAGGTGTAAAATGCGACATAACGAGATTGAAGCCGCCCTTCGGTGTGATCGCTCAGCAATTTCAAACCGGGCATGAAGGTTCCGGCCAGTCCAATCCCGGCCAAAAAACGGAACGAAAGAGCGGTCCAAAACCCCTCGGCGGCTAAGCCGAACCCCAGAGCCGCGAGGCCGGATAGGGTGGTGCCCAACAGAAGGATGCGGCGCGGGTCGAGTCGATCGGTGAGGCCGGTCAAGAAGGGAACGCTCAGGAGATACCCGGCATAAAAGATCCCGCTCACCCACCCCGCCTCGGTGTTGGAAAGGCTCCACTCGGCGACAAACACGGGTAGTAGTGCCGGGAAAGTGGCAAAGCCGGCCATGCCCAAGATTTCGACAGCGCTGAGCACAGCTACGATCTGGAGCTTGGATCCGTTCTTCTGATCAGACACCGTTGCGAGATCCTATCAGCAAATCCGGCGCGGAGTGTGGTAGCATGGCGTAGAACGAGCCGCTGAAGCGGGGCCCTTCACAATGAGAGTGCCAGCACCCAGCAACGAGGCGGCGAGGCTCGAAGCCCTCCGCCGGTATCGAATTCTCGACACTCCGCCCGAGCCGGCGTTCGATGAGCTGTCCCGGCTGGCGGCGCACGTCTGCGGAACCCCCATTGCTCTAGTGAGCCTGGTCGACGAGAACCGCCTGTGGTTCAAGTCCAAGGTCGGATTGACCGCGTCCGAAACTCCGCGGGAGGTCTCGTTCTGTGCCCAATCGATCCTTCATTCCGACTTGTTCATCATCCCCGACGTCGCCGCCGATGAACGCTACGCCGGGAACCCGATGGTGACTTCTGCCCCTCGAGTCCGGTTCTATGCCGGCGCACCTCTTGTGACTCCAGAGGGACATGCTCTGGGAGCCTTGTGTGTCATCGATCGGGTCCCTCGTGAACTGAGCCCCGAGCAAAAGGAAGCCATGCGGGGCCTGGCTCGTCAGGTGGTCACCCAGCTCGAGCTCCGGCGCAAGCTAGTCGATTTGGCCCGCGCGGTGACCGAACGGCAGGAAACCGAGGAGGAGCTGGATTTCTGGTTCAACTCGTCACTCGACATGTTGTGCATTGCCGGCTTCGACGGCTACTTCAAGCGGCTGAATCCCGCCTGGGAAAAGAGCCTGGGCTACACTCGGGAAGAGCTCATGGCCAAGCCTTATGTCGAGTTCGTCCATCCCGGCGACCGAGACGCAACCCATGCTGAAGCCGGAAATCTCGCTTCCGGCGACTTGACCTTGAGATTCGAGAACCGTTACCGCGCAAAGGATGGCTCTTACAAGTGGTTGTCCTGGCTCGCCAGCCCCGTTTCCGAAAAGGGGCTTGTTTATGCAACAGCGCGGGACGTCACCGAGCGCAAGCAGGCTGAAGAGGAATTGAAGTGTTACGCGGCGGAGCTGGAGGTTGCCAAGCGAGTGCAGGAGGAGGCGACTTCCAACCTCGCCCAGCTCGTCAAAGCGCTCGAGTCGGCAAAGCGCCAGGCTGAAGAAGCAACCAGCGCCAAGAGTGAGTTTCTGGCAAAAATAAGCCACGAGATTCGAACCCCGATGAACGTCGTCATCGGCATGACCGATTTGGCCCTGGACACGGAGCTCAACGAGGAACAGCGGGACTATCTGAGCACGGTCAAAGACTCGGCGAGCTCTCTGCTGGAGCTCGTCAGCGATATTCTCGACTTTTCCAAGATTGAGGCAGGTAAAGTCGAGCTGGACCGTACCGAGTTCGATCTTGCCGGCGTCGTCGAAGACACGACAAAGCTTTTGGCGCTCAGAGCCCAGCAAAAGGGGCTGGAGCTCGCCTGCCATATCAAGAAGGGGCTACCCGAGCGTTTGATGGGTGATCCGAGCCGATTGCGGCAGGTCCTCCTCAACCTGGTAACGAACGCGATCAAGTTCACCGAACAGGGGGAGGTGGTTCTTCGAGTCGGCAAGGAATTCCAAAGCGAGGACGAAGTCCATTTGCGCTTCGAGGTGAGCGACACCGGAATTGGCATTCCTGCCGAAAAGCAGCGATTCATTTTCGAGGACTTCGCTCAAGCCGACGCCTCGACCGCGCGTCAGTACGGGGGCACCGGTTTGGGATTGGCTATCTCCGCCCAGTTGGTCGAGCTGATGGGTGGGAAGATTTCGGTGGAAAGCAAAGAGGGAGAAGGCAGTAAGGTTTCTTTCACCGCCCGCTTCGGTAGTCCGAAAGCCGGAGGGAAAAAGGCCGCTCGGAGCCGCTTCGCCGAACTGAAAGACCTTCCCGTCTTGGTCGTCGACGATAACGCCACCAGCCGGGCTATATTGGAAGAGATGCTATCCGCATGGCAGATGAGACCCACCACGGCCAAGGACGCGGCGGCGGCTCTGGCGCGGTTGAATCAAGCTGCCCAAGAGGCTCGGCCCTTTCGGCTCGCCGTCATCGACGCCCAAATGCCGGAAATGGATGGAGTCTCGCTGGCAAAGCGAATCCACCAAGACGCGGAGCTTCCGGAAACGCCCATCCTGTTGCTGACCGCCGCGGCTCAAAGAAGTGAAGTGGCCAGCCACGACCTGAAGGTGGCCGCCTACGTCACCAAGCCGATCCGCCAATCCGATCTCCTGGACGCCATCATCACCTCCATCCGTCCGGCGACAAAAGGCCGCTCCCGGACGGCTCAGCAGCCTCAGCCCTCCATTCAAAGAAGCAACAGGACCTTGAACATCCTTTTAGCCGAAGACAACGAGCTCAACCAAAAACTGGGGGTTCGCATCCTAGAAAAGCGGGGCCATCGGGTGACGGTAGCCGGTAACGGTCGAGAAGCGATCGCCTTCCTCGGGGAATCGAACCACCCTATCGACATCCTGTTGATCGATATTCAGATGCCGGAAATGGGAGGCTTCGAGACGACCGCCGTCATCCGCGAAGCGGAAAAGAAAACCGGAAAACACCTCCCCATCATCGCTCTTACCGCCCACGTGAGGAAGGAGGATCGTGAGCGTTGCCTGGCGGTGGGCATGGACTCTTACATCGCCAAGCCGGTCCGAACCCGAGAGCTCATCAGAATCGTGGAGGAGCTCGCCCCCCCCGAGACCACCGAGCATCCTATGGCCCGAAAGACATCAGCCGATCAAGTTATCGATGAGGTGGCGCTGCTGGAGCGGGTCGACAACGACAGCCGCCTCCTGAAGAAGATGGTAGGCTTTTTCCTGGCCGACTACCCCAAATGGCTTTCGGAGATACGCGAAGCGATCGACGGTCAAGACGCGGAGAGGCTCGCATCGGCAGCCCACAGGCTGGCAGGATCGGTGGCGAATTTCGAAGCCAAAAACGCCGTTGCAGCGGTTCGGCAACTGGAGACCATGGCACGGCAAGGTAACCTTGTCGACGCCGAGAAGACCTTTACCACCTTGGACGAGGAAATGGGGCGTCTCGAGAAAGTTCTAGCCGCCATGGCTACTCCCAAACGCGGAAAAAAAACCTAGCAAGTGAAAAAGTCCCTCAACCAGGAACGCTCGGGAACGATGAGTCGAGTTCTGATAGTCGAAGACGACCGCGCCACTCGTCACTTGCTACGCGAGACGTTGAAGCGGGCCGGCTTCTCGGTGGCCAGCGCATCGGATGGTACCCTCGCCCTCCGTCAGCTTCGCAAAAAAGAATTCGACTTGATGCTGATCGACATCTGGATGCCTAGGATGAATGGGCTGGAGCTGATGTCCCGACTGCCGGACGAGCCACAACGGCCGAAGGTCGTCGTGATGACCTCCGACGACACTCCCGACACGTTGCTCCGGGCGGTTCGCGAGCAGGCCTATCAGTACGTGGGGAAACCTGTCCGGCCGAAAGAGCTCATCGCGGTTCTCAACAAGGCACTTGCCGCAAAGCCCGCCTCACTTTCCATTCAAGTCCTCTCGGCACGCCCTCACTGGGTGGAGCTCCTGGTGCCTTGCGATCGAGACGCTGCTGAACGCATTCAATCGTTCATGGCCCGACTCAAGGCCGATCTCTCCGACGAGGTCCGAGATTCGGTGGGATGGGTGTTCCGCGAACTGCTCCTGAATGCCATCGAATGGGGTGGCAAGCTCGACCCCCGACGCAAGGTTCGAATCTCCTACCTCAGGGCGCGCCGAATGTTGCTCTATCGCATCGCCGATCCTGGCAAGGGTTTCCGTTTCGAAGACCTGAACCACGCGGCCGTCGCCAACCCGTCCGCAGAGCCCTGCGAGCACATGAATGTGCGCCAGGAAAAAGGGATGCGCCCCGGGGGGTTCGGGATCTTGATGGCGCGGGCCATGGTGGACGAGCTGCTCTACAACGAAGCCCAAAACGAAGTGGTCTTCGTGAAGTATCTGAAGTAACTATGAAGGATCCTATCGTCGAAGAGGTGCACCGAGTGCTGCAGGAGCTTTGGGACGAATGTGGGGGCGATCTTCAGAAGTTGCTCGCCAAGCTCAAAGTCATTGAAGCTGAGGAACAGCATCGAGTGATTTCGCTAGATCGACTGCAAGAGCTCAGAAAAGCCAAGCCTTCCCCTCCCAACCGCAGTTGACAACGTCCTTATTCGTCCCGGTTTGCTACCGCTACCCCCAGCACCGCAAGGAAAATGAACACTCATAGAAAGGTGGCAAACCAAGGCTCGGTGGCGAGATAGTTCTGTGCCTCGATCCTCTGGAGATCTCAGCTGGTCATCCAGACACGAATGCGCCCATCGGTCAGGGCGCAGGCCATCTGCTGCCCACCGGCAAAAATTTGAACACTGGCGAAAATCTCGTCCGTGTCACCCCATTGGGTATCCGCCGGCCGTCCGGTCTCCAAGTCCCACACGATCAGCTGGTCCTCCATCGCCACGCTGGCGATGTGTCGGCCGTCGGGAAAAAACGCGATGGAAGAAATGGCCCGCTTGTGACCTTCGAGTGCTTTGACCTCGCTCCGGCGCTGCAAGTCGAACAGCCGGACACTCCGATCCTGCCCACCGCTGGCAAGGAGATTTCCGTCCGAGGACACGGTAAGGTAACTCACCGCGGCTTTGTGCCCCCGCAGGGTTGCGATGAGCCTTCCCGAGGAGACATCGTGAACTCTCAGGATGCGATTGGCATGGCCGGTGACGAGCCACACCCCGTCACGCGCAAAGGTCAATGACCCGACGCCGGCCGGTTGCCGAATCAGTCTCCGGCGTGCTTCGCCCAACTCCAACGTGCTCACGTCCCAGAGCTTGAGAGTGGCGTCCATCCCGCCCGAGGCCAGCAGTGCGCCATCCGGGGAAAACTGAATGGCACCCACCGCTCCCTCGTGCCCCAGGCGAACTCGGAGCTCATCACCGGTATCCAGGCTCCATATATGAATGGCACCGTCCAGATGCCCGGAGGCGATAAAGCGACCGTCTTCAGAAAACGCGAGGCAAGTGACCAGACCCTCATGGCCGGCCCGCTTGTGCATACCGCTGCGAAGAGTAGTCATCTTGCTTCGGGTTCTTAGATCCCAGAGACGAACGGATCCATCCGATCCTCCCGCAGCCACCACTTCCTCGTGGGGGGCCATGGCAATCACTTGCGGCCCGGTTTTTTCTCCAAACGTCACCTGCTCTTTGAAAGAAAGCGCGCGCTTCAACAGCGCTTCTGCCTGAGCATAACTACGATGCTGACCGGTTTTCGCCCTGCCTGGAGCGGCCGGTTTCTGCAGAAGTTCCCGCAACTCGACGGCGGGCTTGGACCTGGGCTCCAGCGCCAGCACGTCCTCTACGATTCGCAGTGCCTCGGTTCGATTGCCGGCGGTCAAAGCCAGGCGGGCCTCATCGATCCACTTGTCCACATCCGATGCCACCGGCTTCGGGGGCGGTGCAGGCGCGGAGAGGGCTACCGTCCGTTCCCCGGCAAGACTTTCAAGGCGCGACTCGATCTCCTCAATCAGCTTCACAACCTCCGTCCGCGACGGTTCCAATGCCTGAGCTCGCCGTGCCGCTTCTAATGCACGCGCCGGTTGTCCGCGCACAAGCAGGGAACGGGCAAACTCTATATTTCTCTTGAAACCGCGCTCTCTGGCCTCGTCCGAGAGGATATCCACGGACGCGGAAACTCCGAGGCTCTTTCGCAATTCCCCGGCCATCTCCGCCATATCCCGGAAGCGCGCATTAGGCTCCTTGGCAAGGCTACGGTCAACCAGCTCGATCAGGTCCTGGGACAAGCCGAGCTTGCGGGCATCGAGGGGAGCAAAAGGTTGGTGAACAATGCGGTACAGCAAAGTGGTCATTGTTCCGGACTCGAAAGGACGCTGCCCGGTCAAAAGCTCGTAGAGAATGACACCCACCGCCCACATATCGACGCGGTGATCCACGACCGTAACGCCCTGGATCTGCTCGGGAGACATATAGTTGGGCGTTCCCATCACCAGACCGGTTTTGGTCTTCAGGGTAGCGTCATCTCGACGAGCGATTCCGAAATCGAGAATCTTCGCCGTAGCGTCGGGAAGGATTTGGATGTTACCCGGCTTGATGTCGCGGTGGATGACTCCCCGCTTGTGCGCAAAATCGAGCCCTCGGCAAACCTGCTCCACCAATTTGATCTTATCTTCCAATCGAGTGAGTCTCTTTTCATCCATGAGCTCGGACAAAGGCCGGCCGTCCAGCAGTTCCATGGCAATAAAGGGGCCGCCTTCCGCCTCGGGGTCGAATTCGTAAATGGTGACGATGTTGGGATGTTGGAGTCCGGCCGCCGAGCGAGCCTCACGCAGGAACCTCCCCCGCATCTCTTCATCGACGAGTAAAGCCTCCGACATCGTCTTGACGGCCACGAGACGCCCGAGCACCGGATCGCGCGCTTTGTATACAGTGCCCATAGCCCCCCGGCCCAACTCGGCGAGGACCTTGTACTTCCCGATGCTCGGGGGTAAATCTGTCATGTTTATCCTTGTTTATTGACGAGCCCTTTCAAGATGGAGAATAAGCGTTAACCCAATCGACTGTCAATTCAGCCGAGAACGAGCGCAACCCCTGCAGCCATTGCGGTTATGCTGAGGAGTTGGTGCAAGGTAATGCGCTCTTTGAAAACGAGCCAGCCGAGAGCCACCGCCATGAAGCATCCGATCGCCCTTTTGAATGTCTCCACCAAGGACACGAGAAGCACCTGAATAGAGAGGAACTGAAAGGCGAGGCCGAAGCTCGCACAAACCATCAGTGCAAAAACGAGCCCCTTAGAAAAACGGCCGGCTTCAATTTCCTCGACTCTCCCTTGACCCAGTAGAAACAAACCCGCTCCCAGGGCGATGCCGACACTCAAGATCAAACCGTGAAGAGCCAAGTTCGAGGCGGCAATCGCCATCTTGTCGAGAGGAACCGCCAGCGACCAGAGGAGTGCCACTCCAACCATGAGAAGGCTTCCCTTTTCCTGGACGCTGGCCCGCAGAAACGCCTTGGCTGAGCCTTCCTGAGCTTGATCCAAATTCAAGACGATTGCACCACCGACCACGCAAAGAGTACCCACCCCCTGCCGCAAGGTGAGAAATTCGTGCAATAACGGCACGGCCAGCAAGCTGGTAAAAACCGGCGTCAGCGACAAGAGAGGAATGGTTCGGCTCAAAGGAGATAGCTTGAGAGAATAAACGAAGCCGAGATTAGCCACAAAGTTCAGGACCAATGAAGCGAGGCCCGGCACCAGATAGCCGGCGGATATCTCATAGCCGCCGGCCGCAATCAGCCAAACCGTCATGGGAGCAACCGCGCCTGCCGCCACGAAAAACACCAAAGCCATCGGTGTGATGCGGCCCGTGAGCAACTTTCGAAGCAGATCCATCGCAGCAAAGGAAACACTGCAGATCAAGACGTAAACGAGGGGGAGAATCGTCATGGCGGGTTCAGGCTGTACGCTGCTTCGGACTTTCGCCGCTTATCTTCACGAGCGTCGAATCATACACCACACGGCTTTGAGTTTGAAAAACGCGCTCGGTGATGGGTAGAATAGTGATGTGAAAGCTCACATCCCTGTCAGCTTGTTAGCTATCTTTCTCTTCTCAGCTCTTGTTGGAGGCCAATCCTTAACGGAAATCGCTAAAAAAGAGAAAGAAAGAAGAAAGAATCTTGAAAAAAAAGGGGAAGCAACCAAGGTCATCACCGAATCCGATCTCCGACAGGTGGGCGCGTCCTCCCCGACCTCTGCGGCGGCAAGCTCAACCGCGCAAACAGAAAGCCAAAGCACTACCGGACGCACAACCATTGACGAGGACGAATTGACCGATGCTGATACGTCCACCGAAATCCCGCTGGATGCCGAGCTGCGCGATAAAATTGCGCTGTTCGAGCAAATGGTGAAGGCTTATCAAGTTGAAGTTCAGGAAATCGACAAGGAAATCACCAAGAACAACGCGCGGCTCGAAGAGATCCAGCAGCAGCTCATAATCACCGGCGGCAGCGGGCTACCGACTGCTACCTCAAACCCGAACCGCGCTCCGCGCTACGCAGGAGATACGGTAGCCCTTCAGAAAGAACAACAAGAGCTTAAAGATAAGAACCAGGAGCTCCAAGCTCAAAAACGCAAGTCGGCCGACGAGCTCCGACAGAAAGGCCGACGCTCCGGAATCCCGCCGGGCTATCTCCGATTCTAAGTTGTCGCAGCGGAGAAGAGAAACAGATGTGCCCCGACTGTCGTCGGGGTTTTTTGATTTTAGTGGCACGGAGCGCTCTTTGTCGAGTTTCGTTCGATACTCGGGGGAAAAAGACCCGGCTCAACCTTTTGTCACGTTAATTCAATAGCAGCCGAATTGTTTCGCCGGTAGTTTCGCCGGTAGTTAGCTCAATCTCCTCCCCAACCACCATGCTCTTGACGCGGTAAGCCCCAACGCTGTCCCCCTCTCTCACGAGCAACATGCGTCCCTCGAATCGAACGGCCGCCGAAGGGTTCTCCTCCCCCTCCGGCCCACCGGAAAAGATGAATCCCACCAGCTGAAGAGGGCTTGCTTCGGGCGACGATTGCTGCGCGATGGGCAGAGGGTTGACCGGATCCGGCTCGGTAACTTTGCGAAAAATGTCCCGTCGCGGTGGGCTCACTCCCTCGTCCTGTCGCACTCTTCGAAGCCAGCCTTCGAGATGGACGAGGGCCTGGGACGAGAGGTCTTCAGGTAGCTCGGGAACCCCTGGCCGGCGCCGGTTCTCGTCGACTGTGGCGGCACGGCTCTGAAGCATTGAGGCAAAAAGCTCCAGAAGGCCCGACCCTGCGAAAGCCACCACCACCAACGCCGAGGCCAGCAGCAGGGCTTTTCTCATTGCCGGCCATCCTCCGGCCACAATCCAACCCAAGTGACGGTGAGCTTGGCGAGACCCACCCCGCTCCGGTCTGCCACCAGAGTCAACTCCACCGGTGCCAGAGGCGCTTTCCATTGTGACACCCGCTCGAGAAAGGCCCAAAGGCTGAAGAAGTCTCCCACCTCGGTGGCTTTGACCCGGACACCACGAAAGCCGGCGGCCACTTGGCTCTCGGGTCGAAACTCCAACAGGCCACGACTCAAGGGGAGTCCTCTCTCCGCGTCCAAAATAGCGGTGCGCAGATTGGAAAAATCTCCCTTGGCCGGCGCATGCCACGGCTCGAGGACGGCCTGGGCCTCGCCGACGACGCGCTCGAGCTGGGTCCAGCGGTGGGCCTGGCGTTTTGCGACTTGAAGCTCCTCCTCCCGCTCCGCCAGCCCAAGCTCCAGTCGCGCCCGCCCATCCACCAACGGACGCGTCCATAACAGATAGCCAGTGGCGTTGATAGCGACAAGAGCGACGAGAACCAGGAGCTGTCTCATCTGTCGTCCTCAGGAGAGCTCAAGCGAGCCTCTATTCGAAGGTAGATCTCTCCGTCACTGAGATGTCTTTCCTCGAGGATCTCCGCTCGGGCAACCCTTGGAGAGCCCGCGATCTCCCCAAGAAGGTGAGAGGCTGCGTCGACTGTACCGGCCATCGCCTCGAACCGTAGCTCCGGCGGGGACGGCTTGAGGTTCACCGAAATAATTCTCGCTTCAGGTGGCAGTGCCTCGGCCAAGAGAGATAAGAGCGCAGAGGGCGATGCAGCCCTCGTTGCCCCCGACCGCTCGAGGGCAACGAGCTGCCTGACGGTCCCCGAAACGCCGAGCGTATCCAGAGTTCGACGTGCCGCCTCCATCTGCCTCTGGAGAGCACCCAGACGGTCCTCCCGCCGGAGTCTCTCCGCCCTCAGGGCTTCCACCTGGTTGTGAATTTGGACAAAAGCGAAGGCGTGAAAAGCAGTAGCCGCCAGAACCACCAGCATCGCCAGCCAACCGACGGTGCCAGCCAGCCCGGTGCCGCGATTGGCTCGGGTAGCGAAATTGATTCCTTGCTTCACCTTGCTAAGGCTCCTCGGCGAAATAGCATTTCGTAGGCTACAGCATCCGGCGAATCAAAATCTCCACCAGGCTTCTCAAGTGAGCCTCTTCCCCCTCTTCACCCAACTCGAGCCGATCTTGGGCTAAGCCCGTCCCTTCGAGCTCATCGACCATCGCCGCCGCGCCTTCCCCGCGAACGGTGAGCCGGCGACATTCCCCACCCTCATAAAGTGAGGGGATTCGAATCAAATCCTCCACCACCTTTTGCGCGTCGGTCGAATGCCTCAGCTTGGTTCTCACATCCAAAAGCTCGCATTGCCTGAAGAGGATCAACGTATAGTGACCCGGGTATAGCTGGACGTGGACATTGAGCCCACCGGAGTCGTCGTGTGAAAAATGCTCTTTTACCTCCTGGGTCCAGACGGGTATTCGGACCAAGCTCGCTCCATCCACCCAGGCCGCGTAGCAGCCCAGCGCTTCCACTGCTTGTTCGTACTGGTGGAGTACGACACGACGAACCGCCGCAGCCAAAATCCAGCCTGCTGAAGCCTGCCAGGAGTCCAGGATCGCCTCGTTCGAGGGGTAGGCGAGCCGCGGCGACACCCGGTGGAGAAGCTCTGCAAGGCCAAGTTTTCCCCCATCGACGAACACAAAGCTCCTGATCGCCAAATCGGGAAGAACCACCGCCACCGGCCCACCGCCGCAGCCGACTTCCTTGAGGGCGTCACCGGTCAAGCGAGCCAATTGGGATACGGCTCGAAAATTGGGCTCCACCGAAGATACCGCCATTAAGTCCGGCGGCAACTCCTGCCGTACCGCTTCGACCGTCCGGCCCGATGAGCCGTGGCCCAAACGAGCGGCCAACAGGAATTGCTCCCCGAAAGCAATCCCGTAGCGGGGCCGGGTCCGTCCCAATAAAGGCATTCTCGGCATTTCTCAGTGATTATAGCCCCAACGCTCGGAAAACGATGCATCTCTTCCGTTACGCGCGTTGCGTTGCACTGGTAAAGTTGCCGGTGCTATAATCCGGCGTCACGCCGGGGGCACCCGGGACGAGTCAACCGATCGTCCGGCACATCTATTGGAGGAACGATGAAGATCTACGATCCCGCCAGCATCCGGAACGTCGCAATTGTCGGCCACGGCGGATCAGGCAAGACCTGCCTGACTTCGGCCATTCTTTTTGATGCCGGAGCGGTGAACCGCTTGGGAAAAATCGAAGAAGGCAACACCGTCACCGACTTCGACGCCGACGAGATCGAGCGGCAAATCAGCCTCTGCACTTCGCTCGCATACTGCGAATGGAACAAGATCAAGCTGAATCTCCTGGACACGCCCGGATACGGCAATTTCATCAGTGAGGCACGCTCGGCGCTCCACGTGGCCGACGCCGCCCTGGTCACCGTCTGCGCCGTCGGCGGGGTCGAGGTACAAACGGAAAAAGTCTGGAAGTACGCCGAAGAGTTCCACCTGCCCCGCTTTTTGGTGATCAACCGTCTGGATCGGGATCGAGCCAGCTTCCAAAGAGCCCTCGAGTCCATTCAGCAGGCCTTCGGCAGGACCGCCCTTCCCATCCAGCTCCCGTTGGGAGAAGAGAAGGACTTTCGGGGAGTCATCGATCTGGTGCGAATGAAGGCCTTCACCTGGTCCGGGGATGAAAAAGCTTCCTACGACGAGGTTGAAATCCCGGCCGATCTTCAATCCGTAGCCGACACGGCCCGCACCGCGCTGGTGGAGATGGTTGCCGAAGGTGATGACTCGCTCATGGAGCGTTTCTTCGAAGCAGGCGAGCTGACCGAGGAAGAGCTCTTCAACGGCCTTAAGAAAGAGATCCTGGAGGGCCGTATCTTTCCCGTCACCACCGTATCCTCCGTCCACAATATCGGTGTCCAAAAGCTCATCGAAACGTTGGTTGAGCTTGTTCCCGCTCCCAACGATCGCGGCGCCACCAAAGGGAAAGACCCTGCTTCAGGAGAGGAAATCGAGAGGAAAGCGGAGCAGAGTGAACCGGCCTCGGCCTTCGTCTTCAAAACCATCGCCGATCCCTATGCCGGACGCATCTCTTTGTTTCGAGTCATCTCGGGTACACTCAAAGCCGACAGCACTTACTACAATGTAGGAAAGGGCATAATGGAACGTCTCGGCGGAGTTTCCTTGCTGCAAGGGAAGACGCCGGTCTCGGTGCCGGAAATCCAAGCCGGCGATCTAGGAGCGGTGGCCAAGCTAAAAGAGACTCAGACCGGCGACACGCTTTGTGACAAAGCCGCGCCCATCGAATATGAAAAGCTGGTTTTCCCTGAGCCGGTCATCAGCTTTGCCATCGAGCCCAAATCCCGTGGTGATGAAGAAAAGATCAGCCAGGCCCTACAACGCCTCGCCGAGGAAGATCTCATGCTGGCCTTCCATCGGGATGCCGCAACCAACGAGTTGATTCTTTCCGGGACGGGTCAACTTCATATCGAAGTGGTAGTAGGTCGTTTGAAGAAGAAGTTCGGAGTGGAAGTCGACCTGCATCCTCCCAAGGTGCCTTACCGGGAGACGATTACCGCCGGCGCCGAAGCGCATGGCCGTCATAAGAAGCAGACCGGGGGGCACGGCCAGTTCGCCGACTGCCGGATTCGCATGGAGCCTCTTCCCCGGGGCTCGGATTTCGAGTTCGTCAACGCGATCTTCGGTGGTTCTATTCCCAGACAGTACATACCGGCGGTGGAAAAGGGTATCCAGGAAGCTCGATTGAAAGGTTTTCTGGCCGGCTACCCGGTACTGGATTTCAAGGCCACCGTTTATGACGGAAAACACCACGATGTCGACTCTTCGGAGATGGCTTTCAAGATTGCCGGATCGCTGGCATTCAAAGAGGCCATGCAGAGCTGCAGACCCACCCTACTGGAGCCCATCATGAACGTAGAGGTATCTGTTCCCGACGATGCCACCGGTGACGTGCTCGGCGATCTCAACTCGCGCCGGGGCCGCACCCAGGGGATGGAGAAAAAGGGCTCCCTGACCTCGATCAAGGCTCAGGTACCCATGTCGGAAATGCTCACTTACGAACCCACTCTGACTTCGATGACCGGCGGGCGAGGCTCGTTCCATATGGAGTTCTCGCACTACGAGCAAGTCCCGGCCCAGATTCAACAAAAAATAATCGAAGCACGAAGAGCTGAAAAGCAAGAGAAGAGTTAACCGCAGAGGATTTCTCTGCGACCTCTGCGCCTCTGCGGTTCTAACTCTTGTTCTTCTTGGTAGTTTTTTGGGCGGCTTTTTTAGTGGTCTTTTTCGCCACCTTCTTGGCGGCTTTTTTGGCAGTCGTCTTTTTGGCGGCTTTCTTGGCCGTCTTCTTGGAAGTCTTCTTGCCTTTCGCGGCAACTTTCTTTTTCTCGGGCTCGGCCTCTTCCTCGGCGACCGCTGCCGGCTCAGGCTTCGTCTTCTCCTTGCGCTCTTTCTCCTTGGCTTCCTTCTTCACCTCCTTGGGGGTCTTGGCGTCCTTGGACTCCTTTTCAGAGGTGAAGCTGTAGTCGACGAACTCGATGAAGGCCATCTCCGCTCCGTCGCCAGCCCGGGGGCCCAGTTTCAAGATGCGGGTGTATCCGCCGGGTCGATCCGCGAAACGGGGAGAAATCTCGTTAAAAAGCTTGCCGATCGCATCCTTTCGGGGAATGATGCTTAGTGCCTGTCTTCGCGCATGAAGCGAGTCTTTCTTGCCCAGGGTAATGAGCCGTTCGGCAAAGGGCCTCAGCTCCTTAGCCTTGGGCAAAGTGGTCCGAATCCGCCCTTTATTGGACAAAAACAGAGAGGCTGCCAGATTCCGAAGCAAGCTGCGCCGATGCGCCGTTGTCCGACCCAGCTTTCGGTGAGCTACCCGATGTCTCATATGACTTAATCTATCCTCATTCCCAATGAAAGTCCCATGGTACCGAGTATCTCTTTAATCTCGTTGAGGGACTTCCGTCCAAAGTTCTTGGTCCTCAGCATCTCGGCTTCGGATTTCTGCACTAATTCGCCGATGGTTTGAATATTGGCGTTCTTCAAACAGTTATAGGAGCGGACCGAAAGCTCGAGCTCATCCACGCTGCGGTCGAGATGCTCGTTCAAAGTCTCCCTCTCGGTGTCAACGTTGACCTCATCAACCGGGGTCTCTTCTTCGAAATTGATGAATATCGTCAAGTGATCTTTCAAGAGCTTGGCCCCTAGCCCCATGGCTTCCTGCGGTGCCACACAACCGTTGGTCCAGACGTCGACGGTGAGCTTGTCATAGTCGGTGGCCTGACCGACTCGGGCCGCATCCACCAGGTAGTTCACCTTTTTTATAGGTGAGTGGACGGAATCGAGCGGAATATAGCCGATGGTCAAGTCTTCGTCGAAATTCCGATCGGCCGGTACATAGCCTCGCCCGGTTTTCAATCGCATTTCGATGTTGAGCTCAGCACCCGGTGCCAGAGAAGCGATGCGGACGTCCGGATCCAGGATTTCTACATCAGCACCGGTCTCGATGTCCTTGCTGGTCACCGTGCCTTCACCTCTCGCCTTGAGGTGAATGGTCCTGGCCTCTTCCACGTACATTTTGAACGGGATCCGCTTGAGGTTCAGGATGATTTCGGTCGTGTCCTCGAGCGCACCCGGAATGGGCGAGAACTCATGCAGCACACCTTCGATCTTTACCGCGGTAATGGCCGCGCCTTCGATCGAAGACAGGAGCACCCGCCGTAAGGCGTTGCCCACCGTGGTCCCGAATCCCCTTTCGAACGGCTGGGCGTAGAAACGCCCGTAGCGTTCGGTCAAAGATTCTCGGTCTACTTCGAGCCGCTTGGGCTTCTGAAATCCCTTCCAAAGCATGTTTTTCAAAGACCTCCTCCGGTCTACCGGAATGTTACTTGGAATACAGCTCGACGATCAGCTGCTCTTGGACAGGCAACCCCACTTCCTCCCGGGTCGGAAGCGAGATAACCTTCCCCGAAGTCTGATCTTCTGCCAACTCCAGCCAACGCGGCACGCCGCGGCTCTTGGCCGCCTCCAGAGATTCTTGAAGGGTCTGGTTCTTGAAGTACTTGGGACTGATCGACAGCACCTCGCCCTCCCCCAGAATGTAAGATGGGATATTCACCTTTCGATCGCCAACCCGCACATGACCATGACGCACCACCATACGAGCCTGCGGGCGCGAGCCGGCGAACCCGAGGCGGTAGACGACGTTGTCGAGTCGTCGTTCGAGAAGCTGGAGCAGAATCTCGCCGGTGATGCCGCGCTGGCGCTCAGCGCGCTCGAAGTAAATGTGAAACTGCTTCTCGAGCAGGCCGTAGATTCGCTTCACTTTCTGCTTTTCGCGAAGCTGAAGACCGTATCCTTGAATCCTGGCCCGACGGCTTTTGCCTTGCTCTCCCGGTGCAAAGTTGCGCTTCTCTATGGCGCATTTATCGGAAAAGCAACGCTCGCCTTTCAGGAAAAGCTTCATCCCTTCTCGCCGACATTGCCGGCATATTGAACCTCGATACCTAGCCAAAACGATTTCCTCCTCAAACCCTTCGCCGCTTCGGCGGCCGGCACCCATTATGGGGAATAGGGGTCACGTCGCGGATGGACTTGATCTCGATACCCACCGTCTGCAGAGCCCGGATGGCCGACTCCCGGCCCGAGCCGGGCCCGATCACCCGCACCTCCAACTGTTTGCAGCCAAAAGAGCGTGCCGTATCAGCGGCTCTCCGCGCCGCCTGTTGAGCCGCAAAAGGAGTCCCTTTACGCGATCCCTTGAATCCGAGAGATCCGGCGCTGGACCAGCAGAAAACGTTGCCTTCCTTATCGGTAATCGTCACCATCGTGTTGTTGAAAGTCGCCCGAATGTACGCGATCCCTGCATGAAGGGTTCGTTTTTCTTTCTTCTTGAAAGCCTTGCGCTTGGGTCTCTTCTCGGAATCTTTCTTTTTCTTTGCCATTGAGCTACTTCCTGGACCTCTTCATCGTCCCTCTTTTCGGTCCCTTGCGAGTCCGTGCGTTGGTGTGGGTTCGCTGGCCTCGAACCGGAAGACCCCGCCGGTGGCGAAGTCCGCGATACGAGCCGATATCCATGAGCCGTTTGACGTTCATCGATACCTCTTTACGGAGATCACCCTCGACGCCGCCCTCGTCGTCGATCACCCTGCTGATTTGGCTGACCTCTTCCTCGGTAAGCTCCTTGACTCGAACCCCGCGACTGATCCCCACCTTTTCCAAGATGGATCGGGAACGGGTGTGCCCGATGCCAAAGATGTGGGTGAGTCCTATATCGATGCGCTTTTCGCGCGGTAAATCTACGCCTGCAATTCTCGCCACGAGTTTTGACTCCTAGCCCTGCCGCTGCTTGTGTTTGGGATTGACGCACAGCACCCGCACCACCCCTCGGCGGCGGATGATCTTACACTTGGCGCAAATACGCTTGACTGATGATCGAACTTTCATGAACCGATCCTTTTGCTTGCTACTGACCTCACTTGTAGCGGTAGACGATCCGCCCCCGAGTCAGGTCGTAGGGTGAAAGCTCCACCAAAACCTTGTCCCCGGGGAGGATTCGGATGAAATGCCGTCGCATCTTACCCGATACATGAGCCAGTACTCGATGCTTGTTCTCCAGCTCCACCCGAAACATGGCGTTGGGAAGCGGCTCCAACACCTTCGCTACGACTTCGATCGCATCTTCTTTAGGCACCTTCTCCACCCGCGGGTTGGGGCCGGCTCAATATCCACGGCCCGTTTTCGGTAACTGCAACGGAGTGCTCGAAGTGGGCGGAATAGCTACCGTCGGTGGTCACCACCGTCCATTTGTCGGAAAGAACTTTCACGAAATGCTGACCCATGTTGACCATCGGCTCGATCGCCATCGTCATGCCGGAGAGCAAACGGTACCCCCGACCCGGCTCGCCGTAGTTCGGCACTTGTGGTTCTTCGTGCATCTCTGTCCCGATTCCATGTCCCACGAAGTCGCGTACCACCGAGAAACCGTGTTTTTCGACGTAGCTTTGTACCGCGTGGCCGATGTCAGAAACTCGATTGCCCACTCGCATCTGCTCGATTCCCTTGTAGAGCGCTTGCTCGGTCACCTGAAGCAATTTGCGAACCGGCTCGGCAACCTCGCCGACCGGCACGGTAATCGCCCCGTCACCCACGAATCCCTCCACCACCGTTCCTATGTCCAGGCTCACGATGTCCCCTTCGACAACGACCCGTTTGGCAGAGGGGATACCATGAACCACTTCCTCGTTGATAGAAACGCACAGGTTGGCTGGAAAACCGCGGTAGCCCAGAAACGCCGGCGTGGCGCCCGCCTCGCGGATGGTAGATCCCGCCAAAGAATCGAGCTCTGCGGTCGTGACCCCCGGCCGTATGGCCTCTTTCAACCTCTTGAGGACACGATCCACTAAAAGATTGGCTCTATGCATTTTATCGAGCTCGGCTCGGGACTTGCGGACAACCATCATACCTTCGTTTCTAATGCTTCTCCGAGATCGATCGCACGAGCTCTTCGAGTTTGCTAAAAATCTCTCCCGGCTTTGCCCGGCCGTCGACGTTCGAGATTCGGCCGGCATAGTGCTCGAGAAGCGGCTTGGTTTGGCTGTTGTAAACCTCCAGGCGCTTGCGCACCGTCTCTTCTTGATCGTCCCCTCTCTGGATCAAGGAGGTGCCACAAGAGTCGCACAGACCCTCTTGCTTGGGAGGCTTGTAATGCAGGTTGTAAACCGACCCGTCCTTCGGGCAGCTCCGGCGTCCGGCGATCCTCTTTACCAGCTCCTCGTCGTCGACATCGATGTTGGCAACCAGTACCGGCGGGTTGACCTGCTCTCCCAAAAGCCCGTCCAGAGCCTGGGCCTGGGGAATCGTTCGAGGATATCCGTCCAGGATGAATCCTCTCTGAGCATCCGATTGGGTGAGTCGCTCCCGAATGATGCCCAGCATGATCTCGTCGCTGACGAGCTGACCTGCATCCATGATCTTTTTGGCCTCGAGTCCAAGTTCGGTTTCGTCTCGGACAGCTTGCCGCAGCATGTCCCCGGTGGAGATATGGGGCAAGTGGAAACATTCGGCGATTTTAACCGCCTGCGTACCCTTGCCCGCCCCCGGCGGTCCTAGCAACACCAGTCGCACCATTCGAAGCTCATCCTCTCTCTGCTGACGCTTACCCTTTGCTCGGCTGTCTTCAGCCCCTTCGCCCACGGATCCGTCCGCGTTTCATGAAACCGTCATAGTGCCGCATGATGAGCTGGCTTTCAATCTGCTGCACCGTGTCCATGGCCACGCCAACCACAATGAGCAGCGACGTGCCTCCGAAGTAGAAAGTGACACCCAGCCCTTCGGTAATGAAAGTAGGCAGGACCGAATCCAGAAACGGCCCGATCACCGGAAGAGGCGCCACCTTGAAACCGGCAAGCAGGAACTCCGGGAGAACCGCCACCGTGGCGAGATAGATTGCGCCACCGAGAGTCAGTCGCGTCAAAATCGTGTCGATGTACTCCGCGGTGCGTTTGCCGGGACGAATGCCGGGGACGTATCCACCGTACTTGCGCATATTGTCGGCCACGTCTTCGGGATTAAAAATAATGGCGGTATAGAAGTAGCAAAAGAAGATGATACTGATGACGTATATGAGCGTATAGAGAGGCATTCCCCAAGAGAGCTGCTGGGCGATGTTGGCCATCCAGGGACTGTCGGGAAACATGGAAGCGAAGGTCTGAGGAAGGGCGATGATGGAGCTGGCAAAGATGACCGGAATGACCCCGCCGGTGTTGACCCGGAGCGGTAAGTGTGTCGATTGCCCCTGATACATGCGCCGTCCCACCACCCGCTTGGCATACTGCACCGGGATGCGGCGCTGTCCCCTTTCCACGAATACGATGGCAGCCACCACCACCACCATGAAAATCGACAATATCAGTACCAGCAGAATCGATTGCTCGCCTGTCGAAAGGTTCCGGAAAGTACCTACGATGGCACCGGGAAAGCCCACCACGATTCCGGCAAATATGAGCAAGCTCATTCCGTTGCCCACCCCGCGGTCGGTGATCTGCTCGCCGATCCACATGATGAACACCGTTCCCGCGGTTAGAGTCAGAATCGTCATCACGGTGAAGGCCGGCCCCGGGTTGGGCACCAAGGTGACGCCGCCTGTCAGCGTCGTCTTCTGCAGAAACATTGCGATGCCGAAAGATTGGATGACGCTCAGAAGGACGGTCCCGTAACGTGTGTACTGGGTTATTTTCCTCCGTCCCAGCTCGCCTTCTTTGGACAGCTTCTCGAGGTAAGGCCAGACCACCGTCAGTAGCTGCAGGATGATGGAGGCGCTGATGTAGGGCATGATGCCCAGCGCGAACACGGTGACCTTCGAGAGGTTACCTCCCGAGAACATGTCCACGAACCCGAACCAGGTCGCCCGATTCTGCTCGAAAAAATCGGTCAGGGCTCGTGCATCCACGCCCGGAGTGGGGACATGATTCCCCAATCGATAGACGGCCAACATAGCCAAAGTGAACAGCACCCGATTCCTGAGATCAGGAATTCGGAAGACGTTCTTCAGGCTCTCAATCACGCCTTGATTACCTCTACTCGTCCGCCCGCCGCCTCGATCTTGGCACGCGCCCCGGAGGTGAAAAAATGGGCCTGCACGACCAGCTTCTTGGTGAGATCACCATCACCCAAGATCTTGACACCGTCGCCGAGCTTTCGGATGCCCTGGCCGGCCAAAACGAGCTCGGGAGTCACAACCGCCCCATCGGCAAAACCCTCGAGATCGCGAACGTTCACCGTGACCAGTTGCTTGGCGAACTTGTTGTGGAACCCGCGCTTGGGTACCCGTCGGACAAGCGGCATCTGGCCGCCTTCGAATCCCGGCCGACGCGAGTATCCGGAACGGGATTTCGCGCCTTTACTACCTCGTCCCGCGGTTTTGCCGCGACCGGAGCCCGGTCCCCGCCCTACGCGCCTCGTCGAGCGTACCGCACCGCGAGCCGGTTTTAGATTTTCCAGTCCCATGGAGCTCACCTCAAGATACAATTCGAACCAAGTGGGGTACTTTGGCTACCATTCCTCGAATCTCCCGGGTATCCTGTCTTTCCACTACCTGGTTCAAACGACGAAGACCGAGTCCGGCAACCACCTTTCTCTGGTGGGGAGACGTTCCGATGATGCTTCGAACCAGCTTGACTCGAATCATCTCAGCAGCGGGTTTGCTTTTTGGTTGCATCGGTTTATCCCATGACCTCGGCGAGTTCTTTGCCGCGTCGCCGGGCCACATGCTCCGGATCCCGAAGCCGCATCAGGCCTTCCATGGTGGCTTTCACCACATTTTGACGATTGGCGGTTCCCAGCGACTTCGTCAGAATGTCCTTGATACCCGCGGACTCCACCACCGCCCGCACCGCGTCGCCGGCAATAACCCCGGTTCCTTCCGAAGCCGGCTTGAGCAGAACCCGTCCGGCGCCAAAGACACCGGTGATCATATGGGGAATGGTCTGGCCGACCATCGGAACACGAATCAAGTTCTTCTTAGCGATCTCGATTCCCTTCCGAATGGCCGATGGCACTTCCTTCGCTTTGCCCATGCCGTAGCCAACGTGTCCCCCGCCGTCACCCACCACGACCAGAGCGCTGAAAGAAAGATTCTTACCACCTTTCACCACTTTGGTGACCCGGTTGATGCTAACGACTTGATCCTTCAGATCCAGCGACGACGGGTCAATTTTCTCGGTTCGTGTCCGCATCAAAACTTGAGACCTCCCTCGCGCGCCGCCTCGGCAAGCGCTCGTACGCGTCCGTGGTACTTGAATCCGTTGCGGTCGAAAACAACCTGTTCGATTCCCTTCGCGAGACTCCTTTGGGCAACCATCTTGCCGAGCTCCTTGGCCGCCTGTTTGTTTTGACCCCGCTTGGCGGGAAAGTCTTTTTCGGTGCTGCCGGCGGCGACCAGGGTAGCCGATGCCCCGTCGTCGATCACTTGACAATAGATGTGATTGAGGCTTCGGTAAACGCAGAGACGAGGACAGTCCGCAGTCCCCCGAACTTTCTTGCGGATGCGATACTTGATGCGTTCCCGCGACTGTCGTCGGTTTCGAACTTTCATCTTAAGTGGCCCCGGTTTTTCCTGCCCTCTTCTTGAGCTGTTCTCCAACATAGCGGACCCCTTTTTGTTTATAGGGATCCGGCTTTCGAAGTTGCCGAATTCTGGCGGCCGTTTGCCCGACCAGTTGTTTGTCGACTCCGGAAACGGTGATACGCGTTTGCTTCACTATCTCGATCGTGATACCCGAAGGAATGGGAAACACGATGGGTTGTGAGTATCCCAATGCGAAAATGACCTTGTCCCCTTCGAGCTGCGCCCGATATCCAATGCCCACGATGTCCAACTGCTTGGTGAATCCTTCGGAGACACCCTGAACCGCATTGGCTACCAAAGACCGCGCCAAACCCCAAAAAGGCTTGAGCTCTCGCGCTTGCCGTTCCGGCACCGCGCGCAACTCACCGTTGGATTCCTCGATCCGGATACCTGGCGGCACCCTAGTGCTGAGCTTGCCCTTGGGGCCTTCCGCCTCGACACGGTCCTCGATGATAGCGACTTTCACCCCGCCAGGGATCAAAATGGGTTTCTTGCCGACTCGCGACATGGATCTCAACCTTTACCAAATATTGCAGAGAATCTCTCCGCCTACTCCTTCACGGATTGCTTGCCTGCCGGTCATGATTCCTTTCGGTGTCGAAAGGATGTTGATGCCCAGCCCTCCCCGCACTTTCGGGATCTCGCTCTTGCCGCAATAGATGCGACAGCCCGGTTTGGAAACGCGGGTTAGGCCCTCTATCACATCTTCGTTCGCCGGTCCCTTTCGAAAGGCAATGCGAATGGTGCCTTGCTTGTCGTCTTCGACTCGCTTGTAATTCTGAAGGTAGCCTTCCTCTTTGAGGACCCTGGCAATCTCCAGCTTGAGCCGCGAGTTGGGAATGTCGACCTTGTCGCGTCCGGCCCGCAGAGAATTGCGAATTCGGGTCAACATATCGGCGATGGGATCGGTCATCATCGAGCTTGCCTCACTTATCTTTAATCTCGAGCGGTACTTACCAGCTCGATTTCATCATACCGGGAATCTCTCCTGCCAGAGCGAGCTTGCGAAAGCACAGTCGGCACATTTGAAACTTCCGTAAGTACCCGCGAGGCCGACCGCAGATGCGGCACCGATTGTGTTGCCTCACCGGAAACCTGGGTGTACGCAGAGCCTTTGCTATCGCTGACTTTTTGGCCACGCTTGCTCTCTCCTAATCCTCTCCTTGGTCCCGAGCTAACGCCGGAAAGGCATTCCCAGCAATTCAAGAAGCCTTCGGGCGCCTTGGTCGTTTTCCGCCGTCGTGCAAAAGGTTATGTTCATGCCCCGCGACCGCTCGACTCGAGAATAATCGATCTCGGGGAAAACCAATTGATCTTGAAGCCCCATGGTGTAGTTGCCCCGGCCGTCGAACGCAGAAACCGACAGCCCACGAAAGTCCCGCACCCTTGGCAGTGCGACGTTGAACAACCGATCGATGAACTCGTACATCTGCCGGCTCCTCAAAGTCACCGAGCATCCCACCGGGTTTCCTTCCCGAATCTTGAATGCCGCGACGGACTTTCTGGCACGGCGAATGATTGGTTTCTGTCCGGTGATGCGTCCCAGTTCGTCCATGGCGGCATCGAGCAACTTGATGTTTGCGGCCGCTTCCCCCTCTCCGATGTTGACCACCACCTTGGTCATGCGAGGAATTGCCATGACGTTCGCGATCTCCAGATCTTTCTGGAGCTGGGGCAAGATGGAATTACGGTACTTCTCCTCCATGCGGCTCATTTGTCCATCACTCCTTCGCAGCGATGACAGGTACGGACCTTGCGACCATCGGTAAGGAGTTTGTGTCGACTCCGGGTGGGCCGATCGCACTCGCTACAAACCACCATCAGGTTGCTCACGTTGATAGAGGCTTCCCGCTCGACGACTCCTCCCTTGATATTCATGTTCGGATTGGGCTTGGTGTGTCGCTTGATCATGTTGATGCGTTCCACGATAGCCCGCTCTCGGGAGGGAATGACACGGAGCACTTTGCCCCGTTTGCCCCGATCTTTGCCGGTCATCACGACAACCTGGTCGTTTTTTCGGATGTGAAGGCTGCGGCTCATGGCTACAGAACCTCCGGCGCTAAGGAAATGATCTTCATGAACTTTTTTTCTCGCAGTTCTCGGGCCACCGGTCCGAACACTCGAGTCCCGAGAGGCTCGCCCTGATCGTTGATCAGGACCGCCGCGTTCTTATCGAAGCGGATGTAAGAGCCATCTCTGCGGCGTTGCTCCTTGCGGGTTCTCACGATGACCGCCTTGACCACCGTGCCTTTTTTCACGGGGCTCTCCGGAGTCGCCTCCTTGACCGAAGCGGTGATGATGTCACCGAGATGGGCCACCCTACCGACGGCACCGCCGAGCGGCAAAATGCAGCACAGCTTCTTCGCGCCGGAGTTATCGGCCACCTCAAGCATGGTTTGCATCTGAATCATGGTCTTGCTCTCTGCAATCTCAGGCTTCTATCGCCGGGGCGGCGCTGTCGGCAGTCACATCGACGCCTGCCGCTGTGTGTAGAATCTCCACCACCCGCCACCGTTTGCGGCGAGATAACGGGCGGGCCTCGATGATCCTCACTCGGTCCCCGACCTTGCAACGGTTTTCCGCGTCATGCGCCATGAAGGTGGACGTCTTCTTGAACGAGCGTTTGTAAAGCGGGTGGCGAACCAGCCTTTGCACTGCCACCACCACAGACTTATCCATCTTGTTCTTTACTACTATTCCAACCTTGGTTGCACTCGCCATCGAAATCTACCTCAACGCGATTTGGCCCGCTGCTGTTCCGACAAAGTCGTCTTCACCCGGGCCAGATCCTTCCTCACTTGCCGAATCTTTCCCGGTTGGTCGAGCTGAGCGGTTGCCTTCTGAATTCGCATCCGAAAAATCTGCTCATGGAGCTCTTCCTCTTTCTTCTCCAGCTCGTCGATTGACATCTCTCTCACCTTATCGGCCTTCATCACTGGGCCTCCTCGAAACGGGTTTCGAACTTCGTCTTGATGGGAAGCTTGTGCCCGGCAAGTCGCAAGGCTTCCTTCGCCTCTTTTTCGCTAACCCCTTCCATTTCGTAGAGGATCCGACCAGGCTTCACCACCGCCACCCAGAATTCCGGACTGCCTTTTCCTTTACCCATCCGGGTCTCTTGTGGCTTCTTGGTGACGGGTTTGTCCGGGAAAATCCGGATCCAGACCCGGCCACTCCGCTTGATGAAACGAGTAATGGCAATACGTGCTGCTTCGATTTGACGATCGGTGATCCATCCCGGCTCGAGCGCTTTCAAGCCGTAGTCTCCGAAGGCAACGGTGTGGCCTTTCCAGGCCTTGCCCCGCATATTGCCTCGCTGCTGCTTTCGGAACTTGACTTTCTTCGGCATCAACATGGTGTTTTATCCTTCTGCTTTGCGACTCCTGCTGCGAGTTGGCGCCTCCTCACGGAACGCGGGGCCGAGAGGAAGAGACTCTCCTTTGTAGATCCAGCACTTGACCCCAATCTGTCCGTAAGTTGTAAAAGCCTCCGCAAATCCGTAGTCGATATCGGCACGAAGGGTGTGAAGCGGCAACTGACCATTCAAGTACCACTCCGACCGAGCGATCTCAGCCCCGTTCAACCGCCCCGAGCAACGGACTTTGATTCCAAGGGCTCCGAACCGCATGGTCGACTCCACCGAGCGTCGCATGGCGCGCCGGAAAGCAATGCGTTTGACCAACTGGAGCGCGATAGACTCCGCCACCAGTTGAGCGTCTAGCTCCGGTTTAGCGACCTCGATGATGTTGATATAAACTTCGCGCTTGGTCCGCGCTTGAACATCCGCCTTGAGCTTATCGACCTCGGTGCCCTTGCGGCCGATGATGATGCCCGGACGCGACGTATGGATGTTGATCTTCAGCTTGTTGGCGGCGCGCTCGATTTCCACCCGCGAAACACCGGCGTGGGAAAACCTCCGTTTGAGAGTCCGCTTCAACTTGAGATCTTCATGCAGGAGCTTCCCGTAGTCCCGCTCCGCATACCACCGTGAACGCCAGGTCTTGTTGTATCCGAGCCGGAATCCGTAAGGATGAACTTTCTGCCCCATGCTTACTCCTTCTCGGCCACCCGCACCGTGAGGTGCGAAAAGCGATGCAAAATGCGAAAAGCCCTTCCCATCGGAGCCGGGCGGATCCGCTTGAGCGAAGGCCCCTGATCGGCGTGGGCGGCCACCACCACCAGATCGTCCTCATCGATACGCTTGGCCTGCTCGAGCGCCGCCTGCTGCGCATTGGCAATAGCGGAGCGGAGCACTTTTTCCAGATCGTGCGACACGGCTTTATTCGTGTGCCGCAGTATGGACAGAGCATCGGCGGCCCGCTTGCCTCGAATGAGGTCAATGACCAACTTGGCCTTCTGCGGAGATCCGCGCACATATTTGGCGGTCGCCTTCGCTGCTACCATTTAGCTTCTCCCTAGCGTACCCGAGCCGCTTTTTCCGACCTCTTCGTCGTATGTCCGCGGAAAATGCGGGTCGGTGAAAACTCTCCCAATTTGTGTCCCACCATGTTCTCGGTGATGTAAACGGGAATGAACTTCTTGCCGTTGTGCACCGCCAGAGTGTGTCCCACCATGTCCGGAGTGACCGTCGAGCGGCGGGACCAGGTCTTGATCACTTTCTTCTCACTCTGTCGATTCATGGCCTCTATTTTGGCCATCAAACTGTCTTCCACAAAAGGACCTTTTTTTATTGATCGCGACATGCCTCTACACCCGTGCCGCCACTACTTCTGACCCCGGCGGCGAATGATGAAACGGTTGGTTCGCTTGTTGTTGCGCGTTTTGTAGCCCTTGGTTGGCACTCCCCAGGGAGTTACCGGGTGACGTCCTCCAGCGGTTCGGCCTTCACCGCCGCCATGAGGATGATCGACGGGATTCATGCTTACCCCTCGGTTATGAGGTCGACGGCCCAGCCACCTTTTACGTCCCGCCTTACCCAGCTTGATGTTTCCGTGATCGAGGTTGCCAACCTGTCCAATCGTCGCCCGGCATTGCCGATGGATGATCCTCACTTCCCCGGAGGGGAGCTTCAGGTGAGCGAACTTTCCCTCTTTGGCTACCAGTTGAATACCGGCGCCGGCGCTACGCGCCATCTGCCCGCCTTTGCCCGGACGGAGCTCGACGTTGTGAATCGTGGTGCCGACCGGGATGTACTCGAGCGGCAAGGAGTTTCCGGGCAGGATGTCGGCGCTGTCGCTCGAGATCACCGTGCCCCCCACTTTAAGGCCGGCCGGGTGCAGGATATAGCGTTTCTCACCATCGGCATAGTGGAGCAAAGCGATACGAGCCGAGCGATTGGGATCGTACTCGACGCTGGCCACTCTAGCAGGGACATCGAATTTATTCCGTTTGAAATCGATGATTCGGTAACGTCGCTTGTGCCCCCCGCCTCGGAACCTGACTGTGATCCGGCCCCGATTGTTCCGCCCACCGCTTTTGCTCTTCGACTCAGTGAGGGACTTGAATGGTTTGGCCGAAGTCAGCTCGTCGAAGGTTTGCACAGTGGTAAACCGGCGCCCCGGCGAGGTCGGCCTGAATTTTTTAATACCCATCGGTGCCTAAACCCCCTCAAAGAACTCGATCATCTTCTCACCTTCGCGGAGGGTCACGAAGGCCTTTTTCCAATCCGGACGCTTGCCCTCGAAGCGGCCGTAGCGCTTGAGCTTTCCACGCACGACTGCGGTTCGCACCGAGGCCACCTTGACCCCAAGCAACTGCTCCACCGCCTTCCTGACTTCGGTCTTGGTCGCGCTCCGCGCCACTTTGAAGCAAAGCGTACGCTGAGCTTCCTTCAAGGCGGTGGACTTTTCGGTGATGAGCGGCCCCTGGATGACTTCGAAAACGTTCATCGACCGAGCCTCTCCTCCAAACGAGCCACTGCATCCTCGGAAAGGATGATGTGGCTCGCAGCCAGCACGTCATAGGTATGGAGCGCCGCAGCCGACAGAACTTTGACTCCTGGCAAGTTCCTGGCTGAGAGCGTCAACTCAGGCGAAGGCTTCACGTCCAAAATCAATACCCTGCCGGAGACTCCGAGCTCGTCGAGGTGGCCTCGAAATGTCTTCGTGCTAGGGACCTTCAAAGGAAATTCATTCACCACCGTCATCGCGCCCGCAATGGCCCGCAACGACAGCGCTGACCGCAAAGCCCCCCGTTGAACTTTTCCAGGCAGCCGAAAGGAATGGTCGCGGGGATGAGGACCGAATGTCGTACCGCCTCCCTTCCAGAGAGGGCTTCTTATACTTCCTGCACGAGCCCGGCCGGTACCTTTTTGTCGCCAGGGCTTGCGGCCGCCTCCCGAGACCATCGCGCGAGTCTTGGTGGAGTGGGTACCCCGGCGATGGCTGGCACGGTAATGCCGGACCGCCTCATAAAGCAGATGCCGGTTCGGCTCTACTCCAAATATGGCGTCGTTCAACATCCGCTCGCCGCGGCTGCGCGATGCGATATCGACCTGTGAAACGCTCGGCATCAGCTTACTTCCTCTTGATGATCTCCAGATACGACCCATTGGCTCCCGGTACGGCACCTTTGAGCAAAAGCAGATTATCCTCTTCGATGACTTCGATCACTTGAAGGTTCTCGACGGTGATCTGCTTTCGTCCCATCTGTCCAGGTCCTTTCATCCCCGGCAGGACTCTGGCAGGATAGGCTGCCATACCGATCGAGCCGGGAGCGCGATGATGCATCGAGCCATGGGTGGCTTTGCCGCCATGGAACCCGTGTCGTTTCATCACTCCCGCAAAACCTTTTCCTTTGCTTACTCCCCTCACATCAACTCGATCGGTGGGACTGAAGACAGACACCTTGACGGAGTCTCCCACCTTGACCGATTCGGTCCCCTCGCCGGCCTCCCTGACCCCGAGCTTGAACTCGCGGAGCACCTTGACCGGAGCCACGCCGCTTTTTTGAAAGTGCCCTTCCATGGGCTTGTTGACTCGCACCTTCCGGCCCGGCTCCACCAGCCCAAGCTGAACCGCGTCGTAGCCGTCCCGCTCCCGGGTCTTCAGCTGCACGACGACACAGGGTCCCGCCTGAACGACCGTCATCGGAATCACCGATCCGTCTTCAGCAAAACGCTGCGTCATTCCGATCTTCTTGCCAATGATTGCACCCGACATTTGTTTCAAATCCTCAATAGCGCTGCAACCTGGTCCACTAGGGCTTGGAATGTTCCTTGCCGAAAGCCTTGATCTCCACGTCGACGCCGGCTGGAAGGTCCAGCCGCATCAAAGCGTCCACCGTCTGCGGTGTGGGCTCGAAGATGTCCAACAATCGCTTGTGGGTGCGCATCTCGAACTGCTCCCGCGACTTCTTGTCCACGTGAGGCGACCGCAGCACCGTGTATTTGTTCTTGGTGGTGGGGAGCGGAATCGGCCCTGCAATTCGCGCCCCGGTTCGCTTGGCCGTTTCTACGATCTCGTGGGTGGACTGATCCAAGATGCGGTAATCGTAGGCCTTGAGTCGGATCCGGATTTTTTCGCTTACTACAGCCACAAGCTATTCCTCGATATCCGTGAGCGTACCGGCACCCACCGTGCGGCCACCTTCACGGATGGCAAACCGCAATCCCTTTTCCATCGCGATAGG
>SDBT01002900.1_pt1 | contig 29895 bp, 33 predicted proteins | sample 2277101 | NCBI WGS metagenome assembly SDBT01 (sample SAMN10404973, study PRJNA504765) | marine sediment metagenome | isolation source: marine sediment core GS10_PC15, 103 cmbsf | place: Arctic Ocean: Southern Knipovich Ridge | collected 2010
TGAAATTGAAGAATACCACTACAACCAATAGTATATCCATCTCCAAATCCTACTTTTGTAGAACCAATGTCCCAAAAATTGATAATACATTCCTCACGTTCAAGAGGATTAACTTCAACTCCAAGTGTGGTAGAGTAATCTTCATAGTTTTCACATTGGTTAAGAATACGGTCGACGTATCCCATTCGACCACTCAATCCTAGTAACCCATTCACATAGCGAGTTTTTCCACTTTGTGATGGACCAATCAAACAAATTTTGTATTGTGGCTTTCTTTCTCCCATTTTGCCTCTTCACGAGAAATTATGAATTATATCAATTTCGATATATCAGACATTTAAATCTCATGATCATTATTTATCCACTCTTTATAGTAGTTTAGTTAATAATGTATTTTGTAAAATTGATGTAATCTATCTCTATCTCCAGAAATATTGAACTTCCTGAAGAGGTTCTTGGTATACCTGATTATGCATTGGATAAACACACTCGTAGAGGTAGAAAGCTCAAAAGAGGTCTTGAACACTTCATTGAAAAATGGAAGGACTATTCTAAATTCTGTCTCGATAGGATGCGAGACAGACACAATAATATTCCCGTCAAGATTTATGTTTATCCAGTGCATAGAATGCTTCATTAAAACTCTACATTCACCAACTTTTAAATCTTACACCTATCAAAATCAGCATATTCTACATTCTCATCTCTAGGCCATTCTTTAGAGCATGCTACACGACACTTCTCATAAGGCCAATTTACCATATTATAACTGGAAAGAGTAATATCATTAGATATCTTGGATTTGAGCCATGAATGTCTTAGTTTGATCAAGATGAATCCATGAAGTGATAGATATGAAGATATTAAAACGTCATCTACCATAAAACATTCATCTATAGGATGAAAATCATCTCCAAAGAACTTACGTTTGAATACAACTCCAGATATACCATGTACGACACTTTCTATACCTTGAAAGGTGTAAAAGGGCATCATGTTCGAACCTTCTTTTCCAAACCCAGGCCAATGTCTATACTGCCAGCCTGAATTTGAATAAACTGTCTTAACAGAGTCTGTTGACGCTTCGACTAATTTCTCAAATACATAGTCTTGATAAACTACATCATCGTCTATTATAATAATGATAGTTTCTGGATCTAATTCTTTCTCAAGAGTAGGTAGTAGTTTAGTTAAAGGACCTACATCTTCACATCTGTTCACAATTACATTTAGATATGTATCGGGTAATTTAAAGTCTGGATAATCTTTATCTTCTTTTATCGATTTGTAAGGAAGGTTGAAATAAATCGCATCTGGGATAAGAGTCTGATTCTCCAGATTTTTGATCATCTCAGGAATATACTTCATTCTAGAGGGAATAGTTGAGAAAGATACTACTATTCTTCTATCTCTAGAAACTGGATTAAATTCTTGAGGGGTATGATGAATTGTCAAGAGGAACCATATTGCATAGATGAAGAAAAATATTATTATCAGAACTAATATTAGAGTGAGGATATGTCTCATTTTCATAGGGAGTTTTTAAGTATTTTGCTTTACCGTATGATTTCAGTTAAACCTTGAAAAGTATGATGAAGGGAATCACTTATGGGTAACCATAAGTTTAACTCTGTTCCTCTCCAGCTTTCGCTGTACACCTTCGCGAGGTCTAATGATGCTAGTCCTATGAGGCGAACGAGATTTAGAGGATAAACGGATTCTAGAAGGTTTACCAATTTCAGGAGATCTAGAAACTATACGAGATTTAGAAGAAACACGAAATTTAGAGGGTGTACGGATTCTAGAAGGTCTGGAGATAGGTTTACTAATTTCGCGAGATCTAGAAACTATACGAGATCTAGAGGATGAACGAATTCTAGAAGATCTGATGATAGGTTTACTAATTTTGGAAGATCTTTTCAGAGGAGATGTTTGAGTTTCACGAGATATAGTGATAGGTGCACGAAGTGATCTGAAAGATTTTCTCGGTGGTGAAACACTTCTTATTGGTGCTTGACTTTTCGTCACAATTCCGTAATATTCTCCATAAAATGAACTCTTAACTTGATGTATTGATCCTATCATACCATTCTGTGGATCATCATCTATCAATTCAATGATAGGGTACTTAGGTACATAAGTAAAAATATTAATTTCAAAAGAATGTTGTGGAATAGCTTCGATTTCGAAAGGTCTTGAACCTTCATTAAGTACATCACCTACTACAAAGCTAATAGGTGATCCTTTATTGAGTACAAATGGTTTATCACCGATCGCCAGTCTATTGACGGAAAATAGCACATTATGCGTAGTAACATAACCATAATCACTAATTTCCTCAGGAGTAGTCAAACGTCCTTTGGTCATATTAGATTTTGCAAAGGCTGATGTTACTAAGCCTTGTAGACCTGTGAGATTCATATTCTTGAGACCCTTATTTCTATCCCAAGCCGTAAATTCAACAAACTGCTTCATGATATTAGGAGAAAGTTTAATCTTATCTAATTCAAATCCTGGAACCGCAATATTAAACCCTTTTCCTGCATACTTAGCTAATCTTTTGATATAGGTGGGAGATTGACGTGTAGGATCTGTAATATTAGTTCTTGTCTCAAAAGCTCTTATGAATCTAGGAAGAACGAGAAACTTAGAACGTTCCCCAATATCAAAACCTATGCATGATGCATCAATATCAAATCTATTAAGTATCTGAGACTTATTTTGAGATTTAATAAGGATGAATTGTATTAGAAGCTCATGCCGTCCATAATCAACTTCTAATACAATTGGTATAGTAATAGAATATCGAGTTCTAACCGGAAGATGATAATCAGTCCTTTTTTCATTAGCAATTTCGATGCATATCCTAACACCTTCTTTAATATGCTCTAGAGAATTATCACCATATGCAAATATGTCAATATCTGACCAAAGTCCACGATGTTTACGATCAAATTTAGCTAGAGGATATCCTCCTGCTACAAATAAGTTTGGAACAAGAGATAACTCTTCAAAAATAATGTCTACATTTTTTGAAGAAAGTGGAGTATTAATAGCTTCGCGGAAATTGCTTTTATCTATTACATCATAATCAGAATCTCTTATTTTCATATCATCGTAACTTACATATATAAGCTCTTCCTCTTCCTTGACTCCTCCAAAGACATATTTAGATTCATCTTCTGAATAGCCACATATGTGAGTTTGTCTTGTTTCACAAGTTCTGTACCATTCTATTCTATCTTCAATAGTTAAGAACAATGGATAGATAAAATCTATTGATACTCTAAGATTTAAATAATTCACTGTATGTATCAAATCTTCCCAGTTGATATCACTGGCGAGAAGTTTGTGATGTGTAATATCTTTATTGATTACATCAATGACCAATTGAATACTTTCAGAACTCATACTAGAGTTATTAATCCTAAATTCATTCGCATAAGGATCTCCCTCATATATAGTAGCAAGTGTCGATCCAGTAGATAAATCTTTAGGATTGATATCGAAAACTGTATCATTAATAACAAACCTCATTTTAAGAAGATACTAAATATATTTTGTTGTTCATCGATCTATATTATCGAATAATAAAGTTAGTTAATTTAAAATATACTTGAAATTTGCTATCAGGAAGATAAAGATGACGAAATTAGTGTGTCGGAAAAATGGAGAACTTAACATTAACTTTACCACTTAAGTTCTCGTTTTCCTGAATGAGAGAAATTAACACTGTCAAATATAATGAATACATGAAATATAGAAATAATAGTAGATACAATGAAACTTACGATCAATATGGTTGCACATTGTATCACAAACAAGGAGATTATTGTGTTACTAGTAATCTCACCTCAAAATGAGAACTCATTCTGATTTCGTTGCTTATGTTGAAAATACTAACCAGACTGAATTTAAAATTATCATTATTCCCGAGGGAGATAGAATCATTGAGAAATCGTTAGGAAAAGAACTAAGATTCGCGGGAGAGTTTGAATTTTTCCCTCTTAGAATTCTCTAGTCATTAAGATACAATTCTGCTGATAGTTTAAAATTGATATATTACAACTGTACGTGATAAATCTCTAAACATCAATGTCTGTTCAATGTGAAGGAACAACAAAAGAAAACAAGAGATGTAAAAGAAAAACAAAGACTGGGAAGTACTGTGTTACTCACAGAAAACAGGAAGTCTTGATTCTACAATTATCAAATGAAGATAATTGGAAGAAATCTCTCCCTCTCAAAGAATACGGATTTGGAAAAAGAGGATATTCTGTGACTGAAGGACTATACACATCTGAAGAACTGAAAAGACTAGAAAAATCTATACTTGATGACATTCAGAACATAGTATTTACCAATAGAAATATCGATTATCAATTAACTGATTACAAATCTCTTCAAGTGTTCACAGATCCTTTCTACAGGAAGGAAGTTCTTGAAAATGTTAACTCTGTATGGAAGAATGGTAACTCAAGACAGCCTTTTCTATCCAAATCGGTTGGAATGATAAATATACACTACAACAAGGATGTATTTGATCTGATCCACATGAACGAAAGACCATATAGAATTCTTTCACATTTGTATGGAACTGAGCATCTTGTTCATCGAGTTGGACCGGAACGATTCGGGATGAAAATCAAAGGTAGTGTAAACATGAGTAAACACATCGATGCAAATCTGTGGCATAAGGAAGTGAATTATCCGGAGAGAGTGCAAGCTCTTATCTGTGTTCAAATTCCGGATGATGTTCAACCTAGAAATTCAGGAACGCTCGAGTTACTGCTGGGCTTCAATCAGATCTGGGACTTTACGAGCGCGTTGTTTCATCCATCCTCAGGATTAATACCAATGCCTGATTGTAAAGATAGGTTCCAAAGACTTCCGTCCGATTTCGATAGTAAGTATCTTCCTGAACTTATCAAATATGCAGAGAAGTACAGAAATTTTCTGCATTCTTCTGATCAAAAAGAAGATGAGGTAGTTCTTGAATTTTTCAAGAGATTGCAAAAGAATAACATCACAGTTCCTCCAAGAGATGTTGAAATCAAATGGACTGCAATTCGATGTAAACCTGGAGCCTTAATAGCTTGGGACCAACGACTCCCTCACAGAAATCTTCGTAATACGTCGGAGACTCCAAGAATCGCAGTCTATTATGGTTTGTATCCTGTGACTGAAAATTATTACGGTTCCGAAGAACATCTCTGGTTAAGAAGAATGTTCGAAAGAGAAGAATTCTACTATTCAATCAATGCGGGAAAATATCCAACAAAAGTTGTGAACATCGAAGAAAAGAAACATAGAGATGGTTTAGAGATCCAAGAATTTTGTCAAACAGAACTCGCAAAGAAGCTTACGAGTGAAATTAGCTGGTTTTAAAAGTCTCATCACGAATAATTGATATTTATCTCCAAAAATGATATTCAAAAACATTGCCTCGAGGGATTCAAAGCAACATGGAATGCAAGTGTGATGCATTGGGGATTGTTACCGAGAACGGTGGAAAATATGTTGAAGAACTTCTCGAACTTTTCTACAGTCTTAAACAAGAATACTATACTACATGTTTTAAACTTTGCGAGAAACCTTGTCCAAGGTGGATCTGGTCTGATCTTGAAATACGTGATGCGTTAGCAATCGTCTCTAAAGATGGAAAATATTTTGAACCACGCTTCCTTAGTGAATTCTCTCCATGTTGCAAGAAACCTTCTCCAATTTGGATCTGGTCTGATCTTGCTAAAGCTGCATTGATGGAAGGTTTGGCTAATACTGATATGTTGAAATTTATTGAATCGAAGAAGATTGATAAATATTATTATCCTGATTGTCTTGAAGATTCTGCTGCCGCTGGTCACCTTGGTAGTGTTCAGCATATTTTTGATTATGGTCTTAATCCTATAGCTGACTGTGACTGTGATTGGGAAAAGTATGAGAAATTTGAATCTGTCGTGATCCGTATGTGGAAAAGTGCGTTGGAAAAAGCTGTGAATGCAGGATATGATTCAGGAGAATTGTTTGAATATTTGAAATTAATGGTGAAAATCAGTGAAATAGATGCGGATATTGACTTCTTTTGTGGTAAGATTTCTAACATTCCTAACAAAAGTGGAGTTTCGGAACTCAAAATGATACTTCAAGAGAAAAGTGAATCCGTTCCCGATGGACTCCGGAAGATAAGGGAGAGAAATTATCACAGAAGTTTATCACGAGCTTTGTTAATTGAATACGAAAGTAGTGGAGATGAAAATGAGAGTGATCTCCGGAGGAAAGAAGAGAGATATTATCTCAAAAAATCACGATCTTCGTCTATTGAATATGGTGAGGATGAAAACGATAGTAGATACGAGAGATATGTATATGAAAGTTAATGGAACAGTACTGCACCAGAGATGATACATAGACAAAATAAAAGGAATTCAGAACGGCGACTAGTTCTATCGCAAAAATGATATATCTATAAAACTCTTTGTGAGATGTTAACAGCACAATGACAAACACAATCGACATCATGTTTGAACTCTTTGATAACATCTCCGACGAATGGAAAGAAGAAAAGATCTTCATTTATGGACAGAACACAGACATGAATTTAGATCCATTCCACGCATTTGAGAACACTCAACATATCTTTGGAGTAAGAGCAAAATCAGAAGAAGAAGGGAGAATCCTTCTACATTTTCAATCTACCATTATTGAAGGATACGGATCTGCTACGAGAACAGGTGGAAAGATTATTGATATCTACTATAATAACATGACAGTAGATCAGTTAAAGGATTATATCTTGAAAAACAAACACATTTACGAAATTCACATATTTGATCTCGGAAAAAATATCCTTCTTGACGTCAAAGCATTAAAAGAACCAAACTGGATTGAAAAGTATTATACCGGAAACAGCAAAAATTTTCTTAAATCATACAAGATCAATGTGAAAGAGAGTGAAATAGTGATATGGAATATGGACAGGGTGAAGAAAGAGTTGGACAATATCAGAGAACAGTGAAAGGAGAGTTGAATTTTAAAAGTATCATTACAGATTAACATTTACAATGATACTGAAGGTAGGATATTACCATTTATAGAAGCTCTCCAGGATAGTTCATCAACACCATTCCCATTTCTGCATGATCACTATCTTTTGTGTCGTCGACGAACAGTTCAGGATGTTGTTTGTAGAGTTCAGCTAGAGGTTTCATATCATTATACAACTCTTCATTCGCTTCAGACCAGGGAAGTATATAGATTCCAAGACTGTTATTAGAAGGTCGTTTAGTAAGCTTATTATCTCTTGAATAACGAAGATAATCTTGTCTATTCCAAAGATGATTTATTGGTCTCCATTCCACACCAGTATAATCAGGTGTTTCTGTAAAACTCCATTTGCCTTTATAATAATCTAGATAATCCTGTTGGGTCCAAGGAATTATGTCATTGATATCTTTGTTAGCTATAGCTACTTTCCAGGCATCTGGATTGAATTCTCTGATTTTTACTTCTCTGTGAGGAGCTTCGTCTAGTACCCATTGAAGTGGTATTTTTCCTCCTGGAGATACTTCAGCTGCTCTCCTGAATATAGGCAAGAAATCCACAACAATTGCATTAAAATAATATTCAGTATCTTGTATATAACGACTACTAAGATAAAAGGCATTAAAGAGGAGTTTTGTCGCTTGAATTGCCTTCCTATCTTTCAGAGCACGTTTAGTAAAATCTTTTCGAAATTTATTCTTTTGATAATATGAATCAACAGCAGTTGAATCTTTACTATCATAATCGGTATCAATTTGAGGAGACTCAGTTTGATTTGGTTCTATAAAATAATAGTTCAAATCATATTCTAATGTATCATACCAATATCTTTCTAACGATTTCAAGTATAATTGTCTAGCTGTGTCTCTCCAAGTTCTTCTAGTCTTATTGTTTATTTTGTAGTCTCTTAAAACCTTTTCTTTCCACAGTGATTCCTTTTTACAAACATTATTGAAAGCACGGCTCATAGAACAGAGTCTTGATATCTCTCCAACTGTAAGATCTTCGAATATAGTCTGAATAATATCAGAACCTAAGCTATTCAGATCAGACCTTCTGATATTCAATTGATTTAATATCTCATTTACAGATAGTATCTCTCTTCTGAGTTTTGGAGATCTAGATGATATACTACTTGTCTGAATTTGAGATATTCGAGATTTAGATGTAACACGTAATTTAATACGTCCAACTCTTCTTTCAAGTCTTGGAGATCTAGATGATTTACTACTTGTTTGAATTTGAGATGTTTGAGGTTTAGATATAACATGTAATTTAGGACGTCTAACTCTTCTTTCTTGTAGACGAATTGTTCCACGTTCTGATTGTGACATCTTTAAAATATGGAAAACTAAAATAATATCACTTTAATATACGCTGAGAAAATTCATCAATAGTATTTCCACTTCTGCATCATTTCCTCATTAATAGTATTTTAGAATGGAACAAATGGAATACTTTATTCTTATCTGTAAATGAGGGAATGAATGCTGGGATACTCTTACCAGTGATATCAATACTGATAGTTCTTTCATTCTTAATTTGGGCTATATTTACGACCATAGCAGATATGTCTGTAGTCGATGGTGGGGATACAGTATGTCCATCTGGTCAATGTAAGGTTAATATGTTTTCAGGAGAGAAGACTTGTTCATCTGAACAATTAACCTTTGATCCCGCGACAGAAGTATGTTCTGATAGGACCAGTTGTTCAAATGCTAGATTACCGTTCGCCGTTAGTGATGATGGTAGCACTAAAGAGATTGGTTCTCCAATACTATCTGTATGTGATAATGATACAGCATGTAAGTGTGTTAGCAGTCCCCAATGCTCCAATTATGTCACAGCCTACTTCATAATCCAAAATCAAGACACTAGTCAAGCTCTAAGTTCATCGAGAACAGTATTTACTCAATCTAATTTGTATTCTCCAAACCTCGTCGATGTTTTACCTTCAAATACTCCACCAATGATACTCACAGATACACTTGCAAATACTTGTACTATCGGACAAAATGTACTCGACACATTCAAACTTTATCCTGAAACATGTATAACAGGAACGTTAGCATATATATCAGAGGATTCTAATTTAATTGATGATGTAGAATTATTACCTCTTTCGTGCGTAATAGGTGAACAATGTCCAGAAGGAGAATTCACGATCTACGACAAGAGTTTAGGAAGCGTAGTTTGTTTTTAAAATGTCATAGTAAGTATTATTCATTCTCGCTCTATGTACCGAAGGAGAGGTTGTGCTTTTAAAACATCATAGTATCATCTTGTATATTTTCTTCTTTTACTGTTGTATTCTTTACAACTACTATATAATCCATCTCGATTCATCTTCTATTCTATATAGAACATTGCTTTGTTCCCGATGTTACTCGTTCATAACCTTTTCTTTCTCTTCTTTTACTGTTGCATTTTCTGCAACAACTGAACAATCCATCTCGATTCGTCTTTTGTGTGTAGAATTTAGAGACATCTTTTTCTATTCTACATATAGAACATTGCTTTGTTCCCGATGTTACTCGTTCATAACTTTTTCTTCTTCTTTTACTTTGACATTTTCTACAATAACTGAACAATCCACCTTTATTTAATCTATTTGTATTGAATTCAGAAACATCTTTCCATAACTTACATTTAGGACATTGTTTTCCTCCTGATGTCATCCTTTTATGACTTCTACGACATTCTTTGCAACTGTTCAACAATCCATCCTTGTGACATTTATCTGTATAGAATTCAGAAACATCTTTTTCTATTCTACATATAGAACATTGTTTTGTTCCCGATGTTACTCGTTCATAACTTCTTCTTTTATTGTGACATTTTCTGCAATAACTGAACAATTCATCTTTATTTAATCTGCTTGTATTGAATTCAGAAACATCTTTTTCTATTTTGCATTTATAACACTTCTTTATGTCTGATATAACTTGTTCATACTTTTTCCTTTTTCTGGAACATCTTTTATTGCATTCTCTGCATAAGTTATTCGACTTATAATTGTCTTTACAAAATTCAGAAATAACTTTCTTTATTCCGCATTTATGACATCGTTTGGCGTGTATTATTACTCCTTCCTGTTTAATCATATTAATCGGTGTTTTCAGATTTGTAATGGAATCAACGATTATTTCATTTTTGAACAATCCTTGGAAGAAGTCTCGATATACATAAGATTTTGCTTTTAAAATTCACTCTTTCTTCAGAGGAACCTTATCCGGAGATAAGTTGGTTAAATATCTCCCAGGTAATAATATTACTTCTTCTTCATCCGGCCATCCCCCAAACGGTCTTATATCTAATCCAGTTGTATCAATCAAAATATCTCTACTATTAATCTCTGTAGAGATGATAAAATCACTGAAGTTCTCTGCCATTTCGTTTAAGTATGTCCAACTAGATGGAAAATCATCAAATACCACATAAACGTCTTTCCCCTCAATTTCAAACACATCAGATTTCAATGAACCTCTAAATAACTTAATATTGTATTCTGTTCCGAATAAATCGAGATTAATCAACTCATTTTTGACATCAATCGGTAAATTTTTGATTTCTGCTCCACCCGACAACCACCCACCCAGCCAAGAAAATGCCTCCTTAGAGAGAGTAGGTTCATCCATTTTCCTGTAATTTTTAAAATCGAGATAATATCAATTTTAACATATTCACTATTCAACATCAATCGATTATGTTTGAGAAATGGGAGCCTCTTCAATAGACAAAATCAAGAGATGATTCACTGAAGTGTACTCTGTAAATCCCCAATTTTGTCCCTGCATTTTGTTGCTAATTGTTACGATGATCGGCTGCATTGGTTTGAGCCCCATCAGAAATTTCACAGATATTTCTTGATCTATGCCATATGCGAGGCAAATTGTGTCACCGACTGGCTCTACTGGACCGGCATAACGCGCGAAAATATGTTTGGTAATTCTCTTGACTAGAGGACAGTTCGTCTTGATAAGAGATTCTATTATCTTGAAGTATTTTGACAACACGATCTCGATAGTTTCATTATCAGTACACAACTGTGCATGCTCAGTATCCTTACTGAGTTGAATCTCGAGCTTGATGGGTAAATCCCATTTCTCGGAAACGAATATGTGTTCTTTACATGTGTAATTTTCGAATACTCCAGTTCGTATAGTAAATCTCTTTTGTTGATAAAATATTTCTGAACCTCCCGTTTCGGAGTAAGTCAGGCTGAAGTCTTGGAGATTTAGAATCATTTCAATCATGTATTCCCCGTTTAAAAGAATGGTGTATATTTAAAAATGAACTACGGAAAGGACTTGCTCTTTATATCTGTAATTATTATCATTGGAGGATCATACTTACATTTAAACGTTGAATATTTACCATTGGTTTTGTGTGATATAATAAGAGGTTAGAAAAGGTAGTATATTTTTAAAAATGACTAATTGACTATAATTAACGAATTGTAATAAAGTCTTGTCATTATGAGAGGAATAATCAAGTTAAGAATCTTCTCTGTATTCTTCTTCTTCGTCTTCGTTATAGTATGTTTTTCGCTGTTAGGGAAAAAACAAAAACGTCCAGTTATTCCGAGAAGTAATACATACATGATAGATAGAAGTGTTAACGATCATTTTAAGAATGAACTTATAAGAGGATATCATAAGATTCTCCGTGATTGTCCCAGTATTGAACCTGATTCACGGGTATACTATAATAATAAATTTGTGAGTTACACATATAGATACTGGTCAGGTACATATTTCCTAAACAACAATGAGGAAATTCTAGCCATAATGATAACAGGTGACTACTTCAAGACCAAAATAAGAAATACTGAGATGTTCGTTAGTTATCTATTCAAAGATAAAACCAATAATGTCATAGGATACTCAGACGCTAGATATGAATTATCAGATATTATTGCGATTAAAGATGTTAGTGGTAATCAAATAGCTATTCTTGAGAAAATTAAACTAACTACTGGTTGGGCTTGGACTATAGACGTTGCCAATCAAAATCATACTTTATCAGATCCATCTATCTTATTAGCATTAGTTGGGAAGAGAGATTTTAAAGAGAGAGGTATAGATAATTGTAATATTTCAGGCTTAACAATATTATCATTATCATACGTGTTATATACAATTGTAGTTTTGACAATGATAAAACATTGGTATTGGTTGAAGAGGGAGAATTTAAGAGAATAAAATATGATAGGTCTTGTGAAGAATAATTCACATTTTAAAAATGATCAAACTTGATAAATTAACGAACCACTGTAAAGATTTCTCAGTATGAGAAGAAGTATCAAACACATTCTCTTCTTTGGATTAATAATTTTTATCATAATATTTTATATGATATTATCCGAAGAAGAAGAAGAATGTCCAGTAATTCCGAGAAGTAATACATACATAATAGATAAAAATGTTGATAATCATTGGCGCAATGAATATGTGAGAGGATATCATAAGATTATTTCTCAATGTTTTAGTATTGATTTTGATTCATCAGTGTATTATGATAATAAACTTGTGAGTTATACAAGTACAAGTTTATCAAATACATATTTTCTAAATTGTAATGATGAAAATCTATTAATAATGACAATAGGTGATTATCTCAAAATAGAGAATACTGAAATAATCTTAGGCTATCTATTCAGAGATAGGAATGATATTATCATAGGATATTCAAGTGCTAAATACGAATTATCAGATGTCATTATGATTAAAGATTTCAATGGTGATCAAGTAGCTACTCTGAAGAAGAGTAAATTAGGTATTGGTTGGATGTGGAATATAACTATTGTTAATCAAGATCATGTTTTATCAGATCCATCGATCTTATTAGCATTGGTTGGGAAGATGGAATTTGGAGAAAGTGAGATAGATGGATGTAATTTTGCATCCTTTATAATACTAGCGTTCTTTTTTGGGTGCTGTATATCAATATTGATCCTTATTGTAATAGTTGGGATGCTCATTCTTTACTCGCATCATACCTAGTGTGTATTTTAAAAATGACAAAACACAATTAACTAACAAACTATAACAAAGACTTGTCATCATGAGAGACAAAATCAAGCGAAATCTCTTCGCATTTGCAGTACTAATAGCCTTTAGAATCTTATATTACCAGATAAGATCCCCGAATAAGAAATATTCAACTATTCCTAGAAAAGATACGTACATAGTAGATAAAAATGTTGATAGTTTCTGGCACTATGAATATGTGAGAAATTATCATAAAGTTATCTGTCGATGTCCTAATTTTTATGGTGATTCGTTGGTGTACTATGATGATAAACTTGTGAGTTATACAAGTTCATCATGGTCAAATACACATTTCCTAAACGATGAAATTCTCTCCATAATGACAACAGGTAATTACTTCAGGACTGAAATACAAGGCACTGAGATATTTGTCAGTTATCTATTCAGATATTAGATATGAGTTATCAGATATTATCTCAATTAAAGATGTCAATGGAAATCAAATTGCTATTCTGGAGAAAACCAACTGAGTATTGGTTGGACTTGGAATATAGCTGTCTCCAATCAAAATCATACTTTATCAGATCCATCGATCTTATTAGCATTGGTTGGGAAGATGGAATTTGGAGAGGGAGGAAAAGATAATTGTAATACTATATGGATTATGGTGTTATTGTTATCAATCGCATTCTGTATATTTATAGCAATCTTATATGTAGAAGTTAGATATGGAAATTGAACTCACATTAAAACATCATGTGCTAGTAAGTCTTAAAATATATTCTATTAGATTGAAATAGGTAAAATGAGTGATGTGTGTAGGAAACATCGAAAGAAGGATAAATGTAGAAGTCGAAAGAAGAAGAAACACAGAAGAAGGAAAAGATCTTCTTGTTCACCTCCAAGATCTTGTTCACCTGTAAAATCGTGTTCATCTAAATCTTCTTTTTGTCACCCTTGTCCTCCACCAGATGGTCCTATTGAAGAATCTCCCTGTGTATTCAAATTCGAAAACGGTATAACTATTCAAGTCCCCTATGAAAATCTTAGTACAGCTGATTATAATGAATTTGTCATTATTCCTTGTAGTGATACAGCAAATAATCAAGCAGATACCACTGCACAATTTTCTACAATAGTTAGTGGTAGAGATAATACTATAGCTCCTGATGTTTCTTGTTCGGCTATTTATAGCGGTAAAGGCAATACTGTTTTAAATGACAGTTCATCAGCTCAAGGACTAAATACAGTAGCTGAAGGAGAGACTAGTCATACTGAGGGTACTGAAACTAGAGCTGTAGGTATATCATCTCACGTAGAAGGCTGTAATTCGACTTCAGTAGGTAACTATAGTCACGCTGAGGGAAACTCTACAACAGCTGTAGGCAATAATTCACATACAGAAGGTAGTTTTACTACTACAACTGGAGATTCAGCTCATGCAGAAGGAAATAATACATCAGGCATAGGAAAGCATTCTCACGCTGAAGGAAATCAAACATCAGCACAATCTGAAAATTCTCATGCAGAAGGAGATACAACAACTTCTGAAGGAGTCAACTCCCATTCTGAAGGACTTTTAACGATTTCCTTTGGTCAAAGTTCACACGCAGAGGGAAAAGAGACAACATCAACCGGTGTACAATCTCATTCAGAAGGACTTATAACAAGAGCTATAGGAATTTCATCTCATGCAGAAGGTAACTTTACTTCAGCAGAAGGTAACTCATCACATGCAGAAGGATCTAATACTACCGCGATAGGTTCACAAGCTCATGCAGAAGGAGGTAATACCACTGCCACTGGAGATCATTCTCATTCTGAGGGACTAACAACACATGCACTTGGAGATAACTCTCATGTAGAAGGTATACAAACATTAGCGGAAAACAATCAAGATCATGCCGAGGGAGAACAAACAACAGCACTTGGAGGTAATAGCCATTCTGAGGGAGTCTTCACTATCGCTCAGGGAATTTCATCTCATGCTGAAGGACAGAATACTACTTCAGTTGGTGTATCATCTCATACAGAAGGAATTTTAACAACAGCATTTGGTAACAGTTCTCACGCGGAAGGCAATTTTGCAATCGCTTTGGGTGCTTCAACTCATTCTGAAGGTATAGCTACTACTGCTATCTTAATAGGCTCTCATGCAGAAGGTAACAATACTACAGCTGCTGGAGCAAATTCTCATGCAGAAGGATTAAGTACGGTAGCATCTGGAGATAACTCTCATGCAGAAGGGAATTCTACCACTGCAATAGGACTTGAATCACACTCAGAAGGATTAAATACTACAGCTCTAGGAGGAAATAGCCATGCTGAGGGTAGTGGTACGTTAGCAATGGTACTATCTGCACATGCAGAAGGACGACAAACTACTTCTTTGGGATCTGGATCTCACTCTGAGGGAGATAATACTAGAGCTGCAGGTGGTCGTTCACATGCCGAAGGTCTCGAATGCTCATCTTTAGGATTGCAATCTCATGCTGAAGGTGATAGATGTACAGCTGTTGGTATGAGTTCTCATGCGGGAGGAACTCTAGCTCATGCCACTCTTAATAAATGTTATGTGATAAGTGGAGGTAGTACTATAATATCAAGTTTACTTATTGGATCATATACTGCTAAGTATCCTAATGGGTATAGACTCTTCACAATAGATGATGAATCAACAGGAGCTGAGATGGGTGCAGGTCAATCGAGTTTTAGTGCTATATCCCTTAGGTCTGTTAAAGATATTATTGAAGAATATGTTGATAATGATGAGATACTCAGAAAGGTATCAGACATGCAGATATCAAAATGGAAATATATTACTGATGAAAGTAACTCCGAACATATTTCACCATGCTCAGATGAGTTCAGAATTTTAGGATTAGGAGATAATCCAGATAGAATTCAAATGCTAGATCTAGCTGGAGTTTTATATTCGTGTGTCCAAAGCCTTAATAGTAAGGTTAAAGCATTAGAAGCTAGACTTTAATAGCAAGAGGAATTTTAAAATCTTGAACATTACTAACCCACAAAATCAACTATTTCTTTTACTGTATATTTTCTACTTTCTTCATCTGAATTCTTAGAGAAGTAAATAATTATCTTTGGTTGTCCACGTTCAGTAGCCGCAAGTCCTGTGACAATTTCTGGGAGCAATTTATGTGTACGCATTAATTAACAAATTTTTCCATTTCCTAGTCAATTCTCGATGTTCACAATAGATGATAAATGATTTTGGGTCATCCATCGATAGATTTGCCTTCGTGAGAAAATGAAAGATTAAATCAATTTCGACACAATTTACTATAATCTTTTAAATATCATCATCTGATTCTTCGATATGATCCACTAATGTGGTAATGGGGTCTCCAAGGTTACTATATAATTCTTTCAAAGTATCAACCCAGTCATATGCTTGAGATGTCTTGAGCTTAGAATGATCTATCTTAAGATTAGAAAGTTCCTTGTCTGTAAAACCTTCAAGACATAACTCAGTAGATGATTTCTTTCTGAAGATCTCTCTACATTCTTTGTATCTGAGACTATCTGTATTAAGTTCCCACTTACCAAATTTATCAGGATAATTATCAATAGATTTATATTTATTGATAAGAATCAAAGCTCTGGCAGGACCTATCTGACGCATTCTCTTATTGAAATCACATCCCAGTGTGATGCAAAAATCTACAAATTGTTCCATGGACCATTCACATTCTTCGAGTATAGAACTCAGATGAGTGATTTCAATACTTGATCTCTTAATAGATCTTAACTGAACTGGAGATCCAAATACAAGAACATCAGTGTCAGTGGTGTAAGCAGCGAAAACTTTTCTTTCTCTGCATAATGCCGCACACAATTCTTCTCCATCATTTCTTGCGGTGACAGTTGGTATACCTACAGATTCAATTAGTTCTCTGAATGCCTTGATATCGTCTTTATCGATAGTAGTACTTTGTTTCAATTTCTTCTCTATGGTATCTTCATATGTTTGAATTTCATTAATTGTAAGAGGCTTAAGAGGTTCTTGTTTGTTAATGTCTTCATACAGTATGAGAGCTTCTCCAATTTGTTTATCGTATTGCTTTATAATTTCTTCCTTTTGTTTGATAGCTTCTTCTCTATTAATCTCTTCTCCAATTTGTTTATCGTATTGCTTTATAATTTCTTCCTTTTGCTTGATAGCCTCTTCTCTACTTTTGATAGCCTGATCATACTGTTCTACAGATTGATATTTATATCTATACTTATCATCTTCTTTGATATGTTGAGTTTCTGAGTGATAGAGCTTATCTTCATTAACTCTATCCTTGTACTCCCTAAGTAACTCTTTAGATCGATCCTCAGCCTTTACCCTTTTATCTACTCTTTCAATTGTTGTTTCTTTCTTTAGGACTCTACGATCACCATCGAATACGAATATAGGAGTTATTTTCATCTTTAATAGATTGTTGATACTCATCATAGATTGAATAAGGAAATCCTGTCTTATTTCATCTCTATCTACTTCCTGATCGAGTACGCTCATATGATCAAATGATCTCTTTACAGATATACAGTAATATTTGTACATGATGATCATAGCGTCGATGGCTATCTTTGTTCTTCCTATGTATAATGTAGATATTTCCTCCTTGACATGAGGAAACCTCTTGAGTAGGTCACCAAAACCTTTAATACCCATATTCTGATACTACTATTAAGTACTTTCTTTAAAGTAAGAATGTCATAAGTAAATCAAAATTTATACCAAAGGGAGATGAATAGAAGAAGACAAATCACCACAAGATCTAGATCATTTGCGGCAGTACCTAGTAAAAGTATAATTAACACTAGCAAACCTGTTGTATCCTTTACTAATGATGAGATCAAGAGTGTATCATTCTCTGATGATTCTATCGTCAAACTTCTTGCAAAGATATCGAAGTCTGATAGATTCTCCACAGAAAACAATACCCTTGCAAGAAAGTTTCTTTATGAAGCTATGGATTATAATCATAGTCCAATCAAGATAATATCGGTGTTAGAGAGTGATAATGATACTCGTGAAATAGAAGCGTCTTTAGATAGAGAGATATTTACTATATCATGCAGAGTAGACTTGAAAGAATTTATTCCTACTAAGTTCTTTCCTTTCGGCAAGGGTGAGTCAAAAGATCATAATAGTATTAAGTCGTTCCCGAATAAGATCAGATTATATATTGAGGATCAAGATTACATATCGTACATCAGAAATGGCGATACTTCTGGGTACATTATCGATTACATCAAAATCAATAATGAGTATAATCAGAAATACGATAATATCAAGTTAAATGATAACAGTCTTGTTGAAATTAGTACTATGTTCATCTAACAAGTTTTAAAATCTCCACCAGAAATAACAGAATGCTATGATTAATATGATGATCAACAGGATTATCAGGTAGATTATTGTTGATTCTGTACTCTTGATAGGTTCTATTTCTTCATCTTCATCATCAGTTTCCACTAATGTCACAGTCTCTACTATTATATGCTTTGAAAATACTGTCTTAATCAATGATACTGTTCTAACTCCTCCTTTCATCAATATTCTCTCGTATCTCTTAGTGAATGTAAAATTGTTGGGTATGAATAGATATGCCTCTTCTGAAGTAACATCATTACTTTTTTGTAGTTTATTACCTGATACTGTCCATATCTGCTTTGTACATGTATCTTGAAGACATAGACATGTACATCGAGAGTCTATGTTACCATAAAACTGTTGTAAGCAACCAAATAGAAATGCTGAAACCGTTCCAGGTTGGATATCTATTGGTCTATGATAATTCTGCATTAATCTCGAATACTCCTGGAAATTATCATCCTTGAACTTCTTGAGTTTATTTAGATGATCTTTCAAGTCTGGTGTTAGGAGATGTATAAGTCTATGTTTATACTTGATCAAAGCTTGTATTGATTCAGACATTTTTAAGAAGCAAATTTAATTACACTGTTATTTTGACAAGTCTCCCATCAATTTAATATATAATCTCTTAGAACTATCAAGTTTACTTAAGAACTTATCATTAAATCTAATACATGATGGTAATTCAATATCAATACACTCTCCTTCTTTCCACTCAAACATCTTCATTGATATGGAGAATCCTTTAAATCCCATGTCTGAGAGTTTACCTGTTACATATCTACAGAGGATTTCTTCAGCATATCTCTTCTCATCATCTGTCTTGGCTGATAGGGTGATCGAGAACACGAATGAGTTAAATGATCTATCTCCTCTGTAATAATGTTCATACTTATCGTTTATATGATACGACTTTGTACTCAATCTGTGTCGAGATAGCTCATGATGAAGATCGACTCTACCTTTAGATGGTTCCAATCCTAGACGTTCTCCTGCGAGTCTACATCCTACTAGAGATATTTTCCTACAGCACTCTTTAGACTCTTCAATAGTAAAAACATTCAGTCTATTCAACATCATGTTGAAAACATCAATTGTGACATCACCATGCCAGTTCTTAACCTTCTCTAGAATGTAATGATTATATGGATTACATTTTGGTTCTACCTCTATTAGAGTTTCGAACATATCCATGATATCTATTCTCTCATAGATTCTAAGATGTTCGTATAACTTCTTATCGAGATCTCTTCTCTGTTCTTCACTGAGAACTATATCTATAGTACATAATGCTGATCTATTAATGCCGAAGGAAACCATTTTGGTTGACGGAAGAATTGATTTTTCAATTATGATAGTTTAATCAAATATGAATAATGTATTAAAAAGTGACATTCGTTAGAATTGATTTTCCAATTCATCTCTTCTTTATCTGCAAATGAATACCAGATTCCTCATCAGAGGATCCCGCACCGAAGAGATATTAGAAAAGTTAAATAGTGGTAAGTACAATAGCGTGAAATTAAAGTATGATAAGTCGAGAGAAGAGAAAGAAACTATCATCAATGAGTCTGAGGGGGTTTCTGTGATCACAAAACGTGGTAGAAGAGTCATAGTTGCCGCGAAAGGACATCAGATGTATGTTAGCTTTGTATCTAAGGGAAAATACACTAATGCTCCATGTATGTGGTGTAGAACATTAATACAGGATAATCCCATAGGATTACCTGTGGGTAATATGGATATGATCATCGACGATGATCATACTCGTCTCATATGTTACATAGAAGATCTCTATTGCACCTTTGAATGTTTGTATGCATCATTTCAGATGTTTTACAATAGAAAAGACTGTTACGGTAGTAGTGAAGAAATGATTCTACATCTGTTTAATATAATGCATCCCGGAGAGATATTAGAACCTGCAGATGATTGGAGGGTATTAAAGAGTAATAATGGATGGATGTCGATAGAGCAATTCAGAGAAAGAGAACATCGGTTCATAGATACAGGTAAGATCATCTTAGTGCCTATAAAGCGCATCTATGAATTGATACAGTAATGTATAATCAAAACGTATTTATGAATTGACACAATGATGTATGTTAAATATATCAAATGTATCAAACATATTTATGACTTTGACACAATGATGTATGTTAAATATATCAAATGTATCCCTAATTATAACGAAATCTATAGTGTCGAATAAACAATGAATTCTAAAACGTTAAAACAACAAACAGTAAAACTTTTTACCTCGAAATCAAATAAGTGAATCAATGAGTAATAGTGATAGCGGTTGTGATAGCTTTAGTACTAGAAGTGAAGCTAGCTCATGTAAGCCTAAATGCAAAGTCAAAATCAAGTGTAAAACCGGGCCAACTGGACCTCGAGGTGAAAGAGGAAAACGAGGATGCCCAGGGAAGCAGGGACCTAAGGGTGATAGAGGTTGCAGAGGTCCGAGGGGTAATACAGGTGATGACGGTTCAAGAGGAAATCGCGGCCCAACAGGATCAACCGGGTCGCGAGGTCCAACAGGACCTCAGGGAAGTGATGGTTTAAGCGGAGATTTCCCATTTCTCAACGCATTTGAAACTATTGCATGGGACGCTTCTGAAGCTACTAGGAGGGCTGATGTAGGTTTGGCTTTACCGTTAGGTCAGGTAAATCATCAGTTCTTACAGATGTTACACCGTGGTAAAACTGCTCTGAGCTCAACTCCTCTATTCCAGAACATTAGAATAACTAGTAAGAACCCAGATGCGAACATGGAGATAAGTGTGGTTTTCTATCCTCCATTTAACGAAATTCAGACCGGATTTGCAATTTATAGTGCGGGTGATACATCTCAATCTCCAAGTGTGATAAATGGTGTGACCCAACCAATTACTGTAGATAACAATAACAGTAAAGCTAATTTCGTTCTGCAAGCGGATGCCTTTGGAGCAGGATTTATCTATCTAACTTTCATTATAGATCCTCTTCTGATCTAGTTTTAAAAGGTATCTTTGAGGATATCATCTTGAAAGAGTAATGAAAGTATACTTAAGATGTAGAAGTATCCTTGAGGATATCATCTTGAAAGTGTGTAGAAGTATCCTTGAGAATATCATCTTGAACCTTCTCCCATCCAAATAATTTACCACACTTACACAAGCCTGTAAATCCTATACGTCCTCTGATAATAATATCACATAGAATTGAAAGATTTATCGAAATATGTTTAGCAGCTTGATTGATACTCAAAAAGACTCTATAAGTTCCATCATGGAATATCTGACGTACTTTGACAGCAGTCGGACTTCTTCCTATTAAAAGACCGTTCAACATATTACCGGGATGAGTGTCAAGAGTAAGATTACTCAATCGATTATCTTTTCCTTCACCATTAATATGAGAAATCTCATATCCTTCTGGAATTTTCTTCCCTGTGCATATTTCGAAGACCAAATCATGTACAAACCTAGTTCTCTTACCAGTGTCAATATCGGTAGTTTGACATGCTAAATAATCTCCGTCATTAGACCCCTTTGTTAAAGCTTTATTCGCTCTTCTTATCCATCCTCCAGTTGATACTTCGAATGGAGGTCGATATTCAGGATAAAGGATTTCACTAGAAGTCCATTCTTGAATGCCGATATGATCTTCACTTAAAAAGCATATCTTATGTCCACCTAGATTCTTTCCTTCTTTACAGTATTTCAATACTGATCCTCTACTAATCGACAATTCCGAAATTGCTTGAGGAATACTGATATAAGTCTCAAGAACTTCTTCTTCAAGAGATACTTTGAGTACTGTTCTGCACTTTCTGAATTCTGAAATCTTCCTATTCAGAACTTGTTCTGTTTTCGTTGCTACTCGTAAATTACAACATATCCAGTTATGTGTCTTAACTCTATCGATATGATCCATTGATAATTTACTAGTCTCCTTACCATACAAAGGTTTCAAATCGAAGAAAATTAATCCTTGCCATGTGTGTGTACATTTCTGTCTTGAAATCTTATTATCATTACTCATCTTTAAACGTAGATATCCACAAGGATCAAGCTTGTTATTTTTTCTTAGAAGCTTGTATGAAACAATATTGTAGAGTCTTCCAATTGATGATATTTCATAGTTAGAAAATCCAATAGACTTCATCGATCTCCATTCTTCCTTAGTTCCACAACCAGGACAGTATTTAGTAGTTCTCTCATCCTTCTTCTCTTTCTTTTTCTCAACCTCCTTCTCTTCTCCACCATGAGTAACACATTTATCTCCTTTGTTAGTTACTTCATTTTGACATAACCTTGTTCTCTGTGGTAATTTAACTCCACAGATAATTTTTGATCTACCATGCTCAAAACATCTACTATCTTCAACAAATACCTCTCTAATACATGATCCTCCTCTTGCTTTCGTTCCTGTACATACGAATACCTTCTTTCTTCTAACAAGAGGATGCACACCACATCTTTTTGTTTCTCCTTTCGCTTTATTCTTGCAAGGAGTTCCCTTTTTGGTTATCGCTTCGCAAATCACCATTTCTATTTGAAAATAATAGAATTAAAAAGAGTCAATTTTAAGGTCAGCTGGACCTGTAGATGTTACATAGATATGAGAATGATACTGATTCAATTACTCATTTCAGAACAGTAAGATCATACAGATATTGTGAAAAATTTAGCTTAAAGTATCATTACTGTTAACAAAAGATGAAGTTTTTACTCTTACTTATACTTATCGCGTCTGTCACTTCACAGTCCTTAACCGATAGAGTGGAGATCAATGATATCATCAATGAATGGATGTTGAAGTTAGATATCCGAATTAATAGTAACTATTCAGATAACAATGCTCTAGAGGAATATTATCTTCGAAAGTGGGATACTTTTGCTGTTTGGAGATTTCCGGACGTTAAATTTTTCGATGATCTCGTGTGGATCAATGACATTATCCAAGCTACGAATCCACAAGGATCTATATACAATCTTTATCGATCAAGAGGATTATCGTGGAGTCCTTCGTTTATTGAGTTCGAAGATGACATAGCTGTAGCTACCTATAAGCTTCTCACACATTCTGCTGAGAGTCCGTCAGGTGGATCCTCGATTGCATATATCTCAAGTGATTTTGTCAACTGCATTCTGATTAAGGAAGAAGAGATGTGGAAGATGCTAGAGGTTGTTTTTCATTGTACTTTTAAGTATCATTTAGCGTATGGTACGTTTCCAAAATGTGCAACTTAATAATTGGGATAGTGTTTAAAAGACTTAATCATCACTGATAGATTTTTAAAATATTCCCAAATCTAAAAGTGATATATTGTTATATATCATCTTGAATATAAAGATTATGAATAAGTTGGAAAAGAACACAGAACCAGGCAAGAGTCCGAATGGGCTGGATAAGATTATTATGATAATCTCAGAATCATCACAGAATATATCGAAAGAACTATGCACTCTTAAAGATTTTCCGAGTGTACTACCAAATATTATGAAGACTTTGAAAAATATGGACGAATTACTAAATGTATTAAATGATGTATCGAGTGAAGTTTTAAAGATAGAGAGTAAAGAGAACGGAGTAGGTAAAAGGGGGAAGTCAAAAGAAACTAAGATGGAAGCTGGAGTTTCTTGACGAAGATGGCAATGTTACCGACTCGAAAATGTACACAACCCAGACTCAAATGGCTAAAGAATATGGAGTAACTCATCAATTTATAAGTGGTTGTTATCATGGAAAGAATCTATACAAGAGTGTCAAATCAAAGCCATGGAAGAATCGCAGAATAACATATACTGGGGGTAATTCTGAACAATTCTCAGAGAGAGGACCTTGGTGTAAGAAGAGTGTGGATAAGAAGAGAGCATTGATTTCACCTCTTACCATTTACACTCTTTCTCATGCTCTGCAGGGATCTTCAAGTCTTACCACAATTAGGTTTGTGCATTTTCCAATCGGCGTGTTGACATTTAATACTACAATATCTAATACCGCATCTAGAACATTTTTTGAATCTCTTTTGTGGGTTAGGTGCTATTTTACCACATTTCATGCATAAACGTTTCATCATGTGGTGCAGATGTTTCAGTTCTTTCACGATAGCATTCTTCGAGACTTTAATTGTATGTCTTTCATCAAATCTGTTGAATACATGCCAGAAGATATCTTCATTCTTTTGTTCTTCTATTTTATCATAAATATCAAAATGCAAAAAGTGATACATCACATCAGATGATGTTTTGATCATGATAGGAATCACATTCTTGCTCGCTTGCGATGATATGAGTTCAACAAACTTGAAACTCATATACTGTTTATCAAAATCACAATATGTAGGTTTGTCATCTTTGACATAGAATAAGATTTTACTTCTATCTTCACCGATAAGATCGAAGAATTTTGGATGTATTATTCGCTTTGCTAACATAGCAAAAATAGATTTGCTGACAGCTTCAAAGAGCTCCATTTCCCATACAGGAGAAAGTTTTTAAGATATATCAATTTCATTACCTATGTTTAACGTCCTTGATCACCAATTGGTTCTGTATCTCGATTGGACGATCACCCCCAAAGCGAATCTAGTTTTAATTTTCTCTACATTAGGTCCCGATCTCCATTACGGCATCACCTGTCTTTTGACACTGTTCACAAGCAGAAATAGTTTTGCTTGCTGATATCCAAATCCCGCAAACTCTCAGAGTTTGCGACACTTTTATGGTAAAGAGAATCTATACAGTAATCACTAATAATTTTCAACTTTCATATTATCATAGACTTTCAAAGATATGACACTCTGTACTCTAGTTCACTCCATTCCTCCGACATTCTTCATCTGATACCATAGCAAGTATTATAGAACGACGGCTTTATATCAGTATTTAAGTGATGTATCTTATACATCCCTCATGCTTTCTTTCCAAATATCCCCGACGACAAATCCAACCCTAGAATTAGAGAATGTATCACTCTTACAAAAATCCTTGGAAAGTTCAGTGACTACATTAATGAGTTCAAATGGAGTAACATATAAGTATATGATTGAATATGAAATTAAAGAAAAAGAGTGATGATTAACTTTTTAAGAACTATCACTTCCCCAATTTAATCTGAACGTAAACAGTGACTGTAGTTTCATCTTGAATATTACATGATTCTAGAACTTCTTCCCAATTGATTGATTCACCTTGTTTATTCATCTTCTCTTCGATGTACTTCAATGAATCTAATTCATTCCAATATGCCGCACCTTTAATAAGTGCTTTATAATCCCAATTCCGTTCTATACCAGCTTTGGATTCGATATATTTGATATAATCCATATATCCATTAATCACTGCTTCACACATACACGTCTGCCAGGGTATCTCTATTTCAGAATCCAAGCTCTCTCCACAGAACGAAGCAATTCGGAAAAATCCTACTAACATTGCATTCAACATACATTCAAGATAATTTGGAGATTCAGCTTTTCCAGCACAATACTTAAACAGATTAAATCCACTTTCCACAGAATCTTCGAACACTGAAAAAGCGTCATCGTATACCCTGTTTGATTTAGATATGATAATCATGTATTCTTTCCAATCTAATTCAGACTTTCCATGTTTCAAAACGATGTATCGAAACATTTCAAAATTTCGAGTCCCAGCTACATTCTTTAAATATTTCTTCCAATCGAGTTTCTCATCGCTCTTTGACTCATCATATTCTGAGATGATGTGTTTAAACATTTCAAAATGTCCTTTCGAGGATACATTATATAGAAAGTGATCGAATGGAATCTTCCATTTATATTTTGATCTACAGTATCTATATGTATCAAAAGCCGCTCTTTGAGTACAACATTCTAAAAAATAACCCCATTTGATATCTTCTTCTAAAACTTTGAATTCTATCCATTTGAATATTTTGAGCTTATTATCCTTTGTTGAAGTTTCCATATACTCTTTCCAATTTGTGTTGTAACCATGTTCCCATATGTACTCGAGAATATCAATGCGTTCAGCAAAATATACATAGCCGTATTTTCCATCTCTGATTTTTAGCTCAACATATTTAAACACTTCCAGAGTATCTTCTTTCTTCACTCTTTTATCAATCATGAATTCTTCAGATGAAGCTGCACAGTTCATAATCCATCTCCATGTTTCCTTCTCATAATCATCTTTAGCTTCAAAATACTTCAACATAATGAGATTTCCCATCTTCGATGAAAACGCCATACATCCAGCGTAGGCTCTCTTTCTGGATTCTTCTGGAATCATTGATTCACAGTACTCTATGAATTCGACATTCTTAATAACTCCACATTTCATACATTCATTCCAGTTCTTGATTTTCGTCGAGAAGAGTTTGAGATCATCGAGTGTGAAAGAAGTGTAATCATCTCCGTTGATCAAAAATTCGAAGATAAGTTCTTCACAATCTTTGCATTTAAGTTTGCTTCTGAGTGTTTCCATTCTGATTTATTTTCCCAATGATAGCTGAAATAATTAATCAATTTTGGGTTTTAGATATATGGAGCAGATTTATATAGTAAAACAGACTACAAATGGATTAATATTAATATTGATGTTTTTAAAAAGTGTAGATTATGTCGGATATGTGAGTTCAATCGTACATTATGTAGGAATAAATATTGTCATATGATACTAGATGAGAGGATGCAACTTAGTAATTGGGATACTATTTAAAAGACTCCTTGATAACTAATCTTTTTTATTCAAATGAACTTTCAGATTGATCATCATCTGTTTTTCAGAGCATGTTTTCATATGTTGGTTTGAATCTTTTTGTAGACATTCTTTAGAACAGAATACTGATGTTTTGCACTGAGGACATATTAAGATAGCTTTCCTTCCACATGGACATTTATTATCTCTCAACATTTGATCAATCATATCATCGACCAAATCTTCAATACACTGATCATCTTCTTCTTTCGTTGGAATTTTACGATCTAGATACTTTGAACAGACTTTCTCATGCTTTTTGCGATTCTTTTTCTTACATTTACTTGAACAATACTTGATCGTTTTACATTTCTTACATTGAAAATGAGCAATCTTTCCACATAGACATTGTATTTTATTGACAATATCCGCCATTTTTATCATGTAGTGACAATCTTATTTTAGATCACTTTCAAAAACATATATCAACTTAAAACTACTATCAGAATTGATTTATAAGAAATTATTTATAGCTATATTCAAATGTCTGACATAACAGCAATTCTCAGAAAGCTCCGATTGACTCGAAATAATATCAGTGATCTATCCTCTGATGAGATAGATCATATATTCACAAATATATCCGTAAGAGAGATAGCTACGTTATGTGGAATAAGCAGCAAATTCAACAACATATGTAAAAGAGAATCACTATGGAGGTCGAAGATTCTCTGTAATTATGGTATATCTGAACCATTGCGCGGTAAGACATGGAGAGATTCAGCTAGATTATTCTCAATATCTAATATGATAGACATGGGTAAAGAATGGGTCAATGGAATGACTTATAAAGAACTGTTAGAAGAGGCTGACAATAGAGGATCTGAATCACTCTTATATCTCAATCATCTCAAGAATAAATACTTTGATGATATTGGATTCGAATATTCTACTAGCTGGTTCTATCTATCAGAAGATATCATAAATGAAGAATTGTGGCATGAAGATATAAAAGATATTTCTGAAGAAGATTTTATTAAGGTATCTAATGTTCTAACGAAAGAGTTTGGAATAATTTCTGCAGCGATAGGTGTAAGATATTATAGATATCCTGATCTACCTTATACAGGATTAATTGGAGATGAAAAATATCCTACCAATGCTACTTACACTGGCAATGTAAGGAAATCTACTAAAGCAATTGACATTATGATAGATGAAATGTTTGATTATATGCCCTACATTATGAATTTTAGTAGTAGCAAATATAATGAACTCGTATCAATTATCCAAGGTATGATATATCCTCCCATGGATATATAATTAAAACTAATATTATTTAGAAATTATTTATAGCTTGTATTCAAATGTCTGATGTTACAGCAATTCTCAGAAAGCTCCGATTAAGTCGAAATGATGTCAATGATCTATCCTCTGACGAGATATATAACATATTTAAGAATCTCACTGTTAAAGAGATATCTACATTATGTGGAATAAGTAACAAATTTAACAGCATATGTAAAAGAGAATCACTGTGGAGGTTGAAAATACTCGATGACTATGGTATATCTCAACCATTGATTGGTAAGACATGGAGAGATTCGGCTAAATTGTTCTCGATATTCAACATGATAGATATGGGCAAAGAATGGGTTAATGGAATGACTTATAAAGAACTATTAGATGAGGCTGATAACAGAGGGAAGGAATCACTCTTGTATCTCTATCATCTCAAGGACAAATATTTCAAAGAAGTTACTGGAAATCGGAGTAGTACTTCTTGGTTCTACATGGATGATAATGATATGGAAACAGAACTATTTGAAGGAGATGGCATAAAAACGACTAAAGAACAGAGGGTTAAGATAGCTAATATTATGACGAAAGAGTTCGGGGTAATCTCTGCTGCAATAGCTGCAAGATACTATTCATATCCTAATCTACCTTATCACAGAGTAACTGAAGAAGAAGAATATCCTACTAACGCTAAATACACAGGAGATATTAGGAAATCTACTAAAGGAATTGATATCGCTATAGATAGGTTGTTTGATTATATGCCTTATATCATGGAATTTAGTCACAATAGTGATCAATGGACTTTTTTTGGTGCTATATATCCTCAGACTCATAATTTTTAAAAGGGATCACATTCACTCACTGTCAGAATTGATTTAATGAATTATTTTATGCGTATTCTAATAAATGTCTGATGTAACAGCAATTCTCAGAAAGCTTCGACTAACTCGAAATAATCTCAATGATCTATCTTCCGATGAGATAACTTACATATTCACAAATCTCACTGTAAAAAAGATATCTATATTATGTGGAATAAACACTAAATTTAACAATATATGTAGAAGAGAATCATTATGGAGATTAAAGATTCTCAATGATTATGGAATATCTGAACCATTGAGCGGTAAAACGTGGAGAGATTCAGCTAGATTGTTCTCAATATTCAATATGATAGATATGGGCAAAGAATGGGTTAATGGAATGACTTATAAAGAACTATTAGACGAGGCTGATAGTAGAGGATTTGAATCACTCCTGTATCTCAATCATATCAAGAACGAACATATCGAAAAAGTTATTGGAAAAGAAGGTAATATTTCTTGGTTCTACGCAACATCATTAGATATAGATAGATCACTTATTGAAAGGCATCATATAGAGACAACTCAAGAGGAGAGGAATAAGATAACTAATATCCTAACGAGAGAGTTCGGAGTGATCTCTGCAGCAATAGCTATAAGATACTATTCGTATCCTACCTTACCTTATGCTAGAC
>SDBT01002901.1_pt1 | contig 29894 bp, 29 predicted proteins | sample 2277101 | NCBI WGS metagenome assembly SDBT01 (sample SAMN10404973, study PRJNA504765) | marine sediment metagenome | isolation source: marine sediment core GS10_PC15, 103 cmbsf | place: Arctic Ocean: Southern Knipovich Ridge | collected 2010
TTTTCTTTAATGTGGTCTTTAAACTTCCCTGAAATAATAGCAGAGATTAATTTTTCTTTTGTTATTATATCTGAATCCTTTCTTATGGCTTCTAACGTATCACTGATCAAACAGTTTTCTATGGCTTCATTCACAAAGGCTAGATGCCCTGTTCCTGTAATTTTTGCCGTTCTGATTAAGAATCGTGCTGTCGGGGAGAATACTGTTAATCCTTTTTCCTTTAGCACTCTAGCGAGTTCCAAACCACTCGAATGAGCGATTTTTCCTCTTCTTTCTCCTTTTGTTTTACTGTCTGCCATAATTAAATACCTAGTCTAATTTCTCCAATAATTCTTTTTTCGCATTTTTATAACTTCCAGCTAGTACAGCGAAACCGCAGACCATCAGGAATAACATTACTAAGTAAAAACGGACAGGAGTCAATCCAAAGATCAATCCAGTCTCGGATATATCCCCTGTTTGTTCTAAGAATTTCTCGATTAGATTACTAAAAAAACCAACCCCTAGAAAGAAGACTACAGCCATAGCAACTATTCTTAGCCATCCTAATGTTATCCCTTGTTTCTTTTTCTTTTTTCTTGTCATCTTTTTCATTTCTCCAAATTACGATCTTTTTGAATCCTCAATCTGCTTTTGCAATAAATCAAGCCCCTTTCTCATAATTTCAGCATAACTAGTTGCGTTGGTCCTGGTGATTAAATATTCAAGTTGTTCTCGGACTCTGTTATTGAAAGTAAGACAGATTTTCTCTTTTTCAGGCATTATAAATCCTGATTTACTTCGTGGGTACAACTCTTATAAAGTTACGTAATAAATTACAATATCTAACATAAATTGCATCTAACGTAATGTAATTACTTGTTATACTGTAATAATTTACATAATTACATGAATTATTGAAAGAAGCTTTTATTATTCATACAAATTACCAAAAAAAACGTTTGTTGAATAAATCAGGCAATTTAAAGAGAAAGTGAGAACGAAAAAGAAGCGAACCATGCACTAGTATACATTGGTTTTTGAACCGATTTTCTTGTTTTTTTTATTTTTCCCCTCCTCACCCTTCACTCGTAAAAAGATAGTTTTTTATCATAATTGTGCTATAATTGGCTATTCTTCTCAACCCTTTTGTTATTCTAGAGAATTCTGTAGAAGGATTTTAAATGACTATTTATTATCATTTTAAGGTTATTATTGAAAAAAACTGTTAAAAAAACTGAACTATTGTACTAGATATAAAGAATAAAATAAAGAGAGAGAGGAGGATCAAGTCTTAAGTACAAATACACGATCAGATTTTTCAATAAGTTAAGTTCTTACTAATGAATCGTGTTTTCTTTTTGCGTCTCGCATGATTTCGAAGAGTTTTTGGAAATCCGAACGTAACTTTCCGGTAGCTTGTTTATATATATAATCATACCAATAATGATCTTTCATCGAATCAAGTAATTTCATTAAATCATCTATACCTTCTGGGTATTTAAAATTAGATTCTAGTTTCAGCTTAGTTATTCTAGGTTTTTGTATTCTAGTTTTTTGAGGTCCAGGTGTTTTGACAACCTTTTTTTGTTGCCGACAACTTTTCTTGAATTTCCGAACACCTTCTTTAGTGATCTCTAAACCGAATTTAGTAAGTAATTTATCAGCTAATTTCTGGTTACTTGTATTAAAATTATTTTTTATATATTCCTTATGTTCATCATTTAGTTTTGCCATTATTTCTTCACTAAATAATAGTTGCCGACAACCTTAATAAAGTTGTCGAAATAGTTGTCATTGGAAAGAAACGCAAAATACTTTAGAGACAAAATAAAGACATTTCCAATGGTACACAGTGTACCGTTAGAGAATCGTTTTTTAGGTAATAGTAACATACCATGACTTCAAAGAAAGTGCTCTAAACCTCACTTAAACAAGTCTTATTTGGATAAATTTTTGAAAGTTCTTCTTTATTGACTTTTCTGAATTTCTGAGATCTTTTTCGAATTTATGAATCAACTTCATAATAATTCTATGAAAAACTTGATAACAATAATTAGCACTACATATTACCTAGCGACTAATTTTCCTGAAAAGTCGGATTTGAAGATCCAAAAATTTAGAAAATTACAATTAGGCACTACAATTCCAAAATTGGAAAATTGAAAAATATCATTAGAAGCAAGGTATCTAGAATAGTAACATACCATAATCCTCGTTTTCGTCCCCGTATACACACTCTTTTCAATTCTATTCTAGATAAAAAGATAAAAGATCGGAGTAGAAAGGAAAATCTAGAAAGATCTAGCAAAATTTGGATTAGATCTTTTTGGGACTTAGGCACTACATTTATAACTCTGTAAAATTTTTCTCTATTTGAGTTAAAATGGCGTTCATTCGTGTGAAATATATTAGATCAAGTAGTGGGGAAAAACAATTTGGCCCCTACAGTTATTTGGTTGAAAGTTATCGTGAGGGAGGAAAAGTTAAGCAAAGACATCTTGGTTATCTTGGGCCTGGTGATTTACGAGGGCAGGATGTATCTACATATACAAGACAATTAGGCACTACAACTCAAAAAGTCAATAAAGGATTACCTCCTAAAACAACAGGGTATCATCCTTATCTAGGAGAAGATGGGAATACTTATGATTTTGAGGTAAGAGATGGGGAGATTCATGTTGTTGGAGTAAGAGACTCAAAAACCAATAAAGAAATGAATATTCCTATCAAAGAAATAAAGAAAAGATGGGGTTGGGAAAAAGTAAAATTGAGAGAGGACCGAGTTCCAAAACCAGGCACTACAAAAACACTTAGTGATAAGCAATTTCTCAAAGTGGTTGATCAAGAATACAAAAAATCTGACAAACTAGGTGATATGGTTCATGTTCCCGATCTAACCAAACAAATTCAGAAGGAAACAGGACTATCAAAAGAAGAGGTTCATAAAAGGCTTTACGAGGCTTATATTGATAAAAAGATTGATCTTCAACCAGGAAAAGGGAAAGGATCTTTGAAAGGACCTGATGACGCAACTTTTCAATATATGCAACCACGAAAGTTAGGCACTACAAACCAAGAAGTTCAAAAGTTTAATATGATGACAATTACTGAATTTCAAGAACACATTGATGATTATGAGTATGATAAAGACACACAAGAGTTAAATCGTATTAAAAGGGTTGTTAAATCAGAGAAAATCAATAATCAAGCCACAAAACTATATTATATTGACGCGTCATTAAGAAGAATAAAAGAAGAGGAAGATTAATTCTTGTCCCCCGTTTAAGGGGATAAAAAATAGTAAAAACATTATAATCTAATTTTTTTTGCATGTATTACAATACCTATCCATTGTCGTTAATTCCCTGTTTTACGATTTCACAACTTCAAATCTTTTTGTATAATCGTGGAAAGTACTTAATGCAATCTCTGGTATAAACTTCTTATGAAGGGCCCTAATAGTAGTCTTGGGGTGTTTTAATTGATACTCCAATGCCTCTATTATTTTATGTTTATATTTTGGAAATTTTGAATATTTTCTTCGAACAGTATCACTAACGTAATTCCATTGTTCTTTTGCTCTTTCCTCTTCCCCTCGCGCTCTATAAATTGCCTGTTTTAATTCAATCATTTTCTTATCATGTATTTCTTTGAATTGTTTTTCTAATCGAACAGTAATATTCTTCTCTAATTTCTTCTTTATTTTATCAATCTCTTCTTTTTTAATCTCACATGCAATTTTAGAACGTAATTCTGCTTCAAACACTCGTACATCCTTCTTTACTTTATCATAAGCCTTCTGAAAAGCTATCGATTCAAAGCGGTCCAATTTCTTTAAATCAACTAAATATTCAACATCATTCTTCATTATTTTCCAAATCCTTTTTGTTTTGTTGATCGAACAGTACGGAAGATTTTATAAAGGGTTCATCGGTGACATCTGGAAACTTTGCTGGTCTAATAGAAATATTTAATATTTCCATTATTATGTTTAAACCTTTTAGATGCTTTTCCCAGAATGCTTTATTTTGCATAATTGAACACTTCTAATCCTTTCTATTATTTCGATTGTTCTCTGAGTAACCCTAACCCTAGAAATTTTTTATGTCGGTTTACTCCTGTTTGATTTAAATTTGGATTAAAATGTTTTTACTATTTTTACATGGAAAACATATTGGAGATGTCCTAGGATCCAAAAAATTCACCGAATTCTAAAAGTCAAAAAATCCTAGATCTTGAAAATCTGAAAATCACCCTAGACTGAATAAGTCAAATAGGTAATCATACACGGATATAGCGGGAGTGCCCTAAATCAACAACCTTTTCAATTCTATTCTAGATAAAAAGATGAAAGAGCGATAAAAACAAGATTCTAGAAAAATATTGGATTCTTCAATACAACAAATAAAAAAAAGAGAGGAGAAAAAGTTATGCTTGTTCAAAGTACTTCCGAGCTTTCTTGATTGACTCTTTCTGTCCTAAGCATAAGTAATCTGATGTGGTAGAAACGTTAGCATGGCCGAGCATATCACTTACAAACTTTATGTCTTTGGTTTCTTCATACCAATGAGTAGCAAAGCTTCTACGTAAATTATGAACACTTAACCCAGCCATATTACACCATCGTTGAAAAGCTCTATCCTGAACTATTTGAAATTTTCTTGATCCTCTTATGGTCCAAAGCAAATAATCATTAGGTAAATCTTTAGGTCGTATTTCATTGATCCATCGTTTGAAAGTTTCTTCCTGATCACTAGTAAAAGGGATGGTTCTTTCCCGATTATATTTGGGGTTCCAGGGTTTATGTCTCTTACTTAGTTTATGAGGGCGAATAAGTATCTCTTGATTATCAAAGTTAATATCCTGGATACGAAGATGAAGAATCTCTCCTAACCGTAAACCAAAATGAAATCCAAGATAAACCCCAAATTTTCCCACCTGTGTTGGAGTTTTACGTATTAACTTCTGCCATTCATCTTTTGGGTAAGCTTTTCTTTTTTCGTTGTTACCATTTCCACGTGCTTTAACTGCTTTTATTGTATCTAGAGCATTCAGGAGGTTCTCGTGTGATAACTCATTCTTTTTCTTAGCTAAGAATTGCAGGTAAGACCGATATGCTGCAACTTTACCTGTTCTGCCAGGAAGTTGTAGATTGCTAAAATAAGTTTCTACATCATCAGGGATTTTGTTGAGTTTGTAGATATATTCCCTAATTGTACCTTCAGCTTTTCCTTGAGTGCGTAGAAAGGTTGCATACTCTTTGAAATATTGGGGTTTAGGATAATCCATCATTCGAATACAGCCTCACTTGTAAGGTCCTTCTTTTGCGTTTTTTTGATATCATTTTTTGACATCCCTACTTTCAAAGCCATCCCTTCAATCAGTTTTTCCATTCTATCTAGCCTCTTAGAATGATCAATTAAGGTTTCAGTCAGCTCTTGAGAAGCTTCTATCTTTGCTTGTCTTAATGTCTCTAGAATTTTTTCCGAGTCGTTGGGTTTATATTTTTCTTGAGGTTGTAATAATTCAGGATGCTTTTGAGCAATTTCTAAAGAAGCTTCAATTAATTTTGCTAGTCCACTATATCCCTGTTCTTTCCCCCATTTAGTTAATCTATCTAGTTCTTTTTTATCCCATAACATAGTATACTTGTGTTCTTTAACCATGGTATAATCTCCTATTGTTTATTCATCGTCAAAAGTTGAAGTTTCAAGAACTTCTTGAGCTAACTCTAGTACTTTTTCAAAGGTTTTTCTTTTTGAACAGTTTGATAATAACTCCTCGACTACATCAAACATTAATCCTTCTTCATCTTCTTCTTTAAAGAGGTCTATAGTTAGATCTTCAATTTTCTTCCAGAATTCTTCTCTTTCTTGTTCTGTTACTTCAGTTTTAGTATTTGTTGCCATTTTTTTCACAGGTAAACATAAGGATAATCACCCTTATAAATATTCGTAAATTATAGATTTTACGACGTATCCAGAGAGAAATAACATCATTTAATTTTTCCAATAATGTTCGATAAGATCAACTAAACTTTTTGATATTATCAATATTGCTTTTTCTTTATCCATACAATAACCTAAGGGCATATTATTCTGTTAAACTCTGTGTGTACAATCGACAACATCCGCTATAACTCGCCATCCTGCGTCAAGATACTTATTCCCTAGTATTATTATATTCATAAAAAAAGAACTCCCCTATGATCGAAAAGAATGCGTTTTTAGTTATTTTGTTTCTAAAGCTTGTTTTGTTAAATTATGAAAAATGTCCTCAACTGCATTATATTCTTCATTTGGGGGCATACTGACAATTTTACTAATGTCTATCTCAAAATACGACATATTCTTTTTAGCAGCTACTTCTTTTGCTTCGTAAGTGGTAACGGCATCTGCTGGTGTCTTGAATCCGAGTAATGCCGTTGGAATGCCTTGCATTGAATATGGTGTGTGTTTTTCTGCTAATTTAGGTAATTCAGTAGTAGCAAAAACGTATGATTCAAGGTCTGCCTTATCAAACGCATAAATTAATGCACTCGCACCTCTAAAAAATGCCCCTGCATTATTCATAGTAAAATCAGGATAAATTGAAGAGACGAGAATGAGTTTATGATTATTATTATCAACCTGAATTTTCTTAGTACTCATATTTACGCCAACAGAAGATGACCATTCTTGTTGGGTAAATATAGTAATCATTTTACCAATTTGCTTAATCGGTGTGCCAACAACAGCGATTTTAAGTAGATATTCGTTGTGTTTTTCCGTTTTTTCCATTTGCTTACCAACTCGGTTTTGTTTCTAAAGCTCTTCTCGTTATATCTTGGAAGATATTCTCACATTCATCTTTGTTGAACATTTTAAATCGTTTTCTTTTTAATTTTGGTGTCAATTCGTAATATTTAGCATTGAGTTCTTTAGCACTAATAATATCACTATTAAACAAATTTATTTTTAACAACCCCTCTTGACTCCAAATAAACACAAATATGAAGGGATGAAAGAAAATGCCTATTAATAATCTCATAGTATAAGTATAGGCCTTCTTGTCAGTTTTTACAAATTTTCTTCCCCACTCATGCGTGAAGTCATATTCTTTCGGAAGATATGATTTTACTCGCCATGCATTTGAGTATATCACTAAACCAATCATCATCCCAACTGCTGTCCCAAGAGCTGCTCCAAAGTAACTCATTGGTTTCACTTCAATGTTCTAACTGTTTGAGAATAAAAGTTTAGATATTCTTAGATGCCACTTTTGTATATTCAATAGCGTTTTCAGGACAAATATCAACACAACGATTGCAATAATAACATTCCGTTTTTGTATTATCACGATATGCTGCGTAGCTAGGACAGATTTTTTCACATAAACCACAATCTGTGCATCTATCTGTACGTACATATCTCGCCTGGCTAAATGAAATTAATCCAGCTAAAGCACCAAATGGGCAGAATAACCGACACCAGGGTCGATAAATAAAGAAACTCGTTATTAAAATCACTAGGATGAAAAAAATTGTAAATAATACTAAATCAGAAAAACCTATTACTAATTGAAATCCAGTGAAGGGATCTAAAAACTGTGAAACAGCTAATCCCCATAAAATTGCTGTTACTCCAAGAATACCGAAATAAATCCACCGGATGATTCGTTTAGTCTTCTCTGGGGGATCGAAGCGAAACTTAACTCTTCTTTGTTCTTTTAAACTTGATTTAAATTTCATTTTTGACGCTAATTCTTGCATAGATCCAAGAGGGCACACATAACCGCAATATACCCTGCTAAAGAATATTACTGAACCAAGCATTAGAGAAAGAAAACCCAATGCTGAAAAAAATAATGGAATGGACATAGAGGTTGTTGGACTCAGATTAATGAGCAGTTGATTGATCGCGTTCACTGGGTTGGGCCTTCCACCTAATAAAACTCCAACACCAAGGAATGAAATTATGGATAAAGAGTTGGCTTTTTTTCTGGAAAGGTTGGCTTTTCTTATCAAGATTAAGGCGATAAGGAATATTACACCCATCAATATAGGAGTTACCTGAAAAGTTAATGGATCAACTTGTTGTAAGGGGCCTTGAGACAACATATTCTTCATCTTTCTTTTCTCATCAAGAGGATGGGTGAGATTTATGTGAAAATGCGGTTTTAAAATAATTTTAAAAACTTAAGGGAGTGAATTTAAACGGATAAATTTGTCTTCAAATGCCAATTGTACTCAGAAAATGTTGTACAAACTTAATAAAGTGAATTTAGATACAAGATATATTTTACGACACAAAAAAGTTACAAATTTTTAGTTATTTCGAAATTTAAGTTTCTAGACTATTTTTAGGTTAATATCTATTTAAAAGTGTGTAAGCTTTGTAATCAATCCTAACATCACTATTTTTTTAACAAAAATTTAAAAAGATTAATTAAAGCTGTTAATACTGTTAATACTAGAATAGTTGTTGAATTTATTCCAAATCATGGAGTGAATGATTGAATTTGCTAGAAATTGATGATGCATCTAAGCAGAATAAAATTGTAGATTACGAGATAAGATTACAAAATATCTCAAAATATTATACAATGGGCAATATAAAAGTTAAAGCGCTGGAAAAAATTAATCTAACTATTGATCATGGCGAAATCGTCGTTGTATTAGGGCCTTCGGGTTCGGGGAAAACAACATTGTTAAATCTCGTTGGTGCTCTCGAAAGTGTAACCGATGGTACTATTACAATTGGAGAAAAAGAAATTTCAAAAATTAAACGACAAGAGCAGTTCACTTTTCGGCGTGAGACAATCGGTTTTATTTTTCAGACATTCAACCTTTTTCCTACCTTATCAGCTTTAGAGAATGTTCAATATGTCGCAGATCTGGCTAGGTTAAAAAAAAGCAAACAAAAGGCTGTCGAAGCTTTGCAAATTGTTGGATTAGGTGACCGCATTCGTCATTTTCCTCATCAACTCAGTGGAGGAGAACAACAACGAGTAGCTATCGCCCGAGCTTTGGTTAAAGATGCACCAATTATTCTAGCAGATGAACCTACTGGAGAATTAGATTTTAAAACAGGTAGACAGATATTGAAACTACTTGTGGCACAAAAAGAAAAGAAGAAAACTGTTTTATTGGTCACACATAACCGTGAAATATCAAGATTAGCTAATAGGGTAATTGAACTTCACTCTGGTCAGATTTCCTCTGATGGTCCACCAAAGGATGGAACTGTTGGTGTCGATCATCTTGAATGGTGATTAAATTGGCAAATCTAAAATTACTTGTTCGCTGGTCGCTTCGGGATCTTCGTGAACGGAAGTTTCAGGTTATTGCAATTTCATTAATCATTGGTCTAGGGACAGGCGCATATGTTGGTTTAAGCAGTACAACTCCTTGGAGGCAATATGCATTTGATCAAAGCAATGAAAAACTGCATATGTTTGATCTTAAAATGGAATTAGCTCTAGGAAGCTGGGTTAATCAAACAAAGCTTAAGACCGTTCTTAATGAATTACCACATGCTGATTGGATCAATGCTATGGAATTTCGAGTAATTTTTCCCACTTCAATTAATGCTTCAACTGAGAATCAAACAATATTGGTCAACAGTAGACTAATAGGGATTAATGTTTCATCTGGGTCAAAAAATCTCGCGGTGAATGGAATAGAAATCGTTGATGGACGAGACATTAAAGCATCCGAAGCTAATGAATCAGTATGTATTGTTGAATATAACTTTGCTGAATATTATGATCTAAAACCTGATAATCAAACAATGTATCTTCCAGGCGGAGTCCAATTATCTTTCATTGGAACTGGAATGAGTCCCGAATATTTTATGGTAATAGAGGGTAATTCTGTAAAGGCAGAATCAGCTTTTTGTGCTCTTTGGCTTCCAATTAAAACTGCTCAAAAAATAATTCAAGGATATTTCCCAGGATTAGATGATGGACAAGTTAATGAGGCAATATTCTTATTGTCTTCAGAAGCTGATATTAATACCTTAGAAACAGAGATAAAAAACGCTTTTACTAATAATTTTCCAGCAATTACTGTGAAATTCATCGAAAAGGAGGAACAACCTGCATATAGGATCCAATATGAGGATATCCCAAATGACCAAACGATGTACTTCATAATATCATTCCTCATTCTACTGGCTGCTGCTTTTGGAACTTTCAATCTTGTTTCTAGAGTTGTTAGTTCTCACCGTCGGCAGATAGGGATCAATATGGCCCTTGGTGTGCCTCCACTTCAACTTGCTTTTCGTTATCTTATTTTCTCATTCGAAATTGCGATTGGTGGGGTGATATTTGGTATATTTCTTTCACAATTTATTGGTTATAGTCTTGGAAATGTGTTTTCTCAAGTAGTTCCGATGCCTGTATGGGAAGAATGGTTTGTTGTTGAGCTTTTCATGCAGGGCGCTATTTTAGGTGTTTTAATTCCATTTTCCGCTACCATAATCCCCATTTGGCGAGCTACTCGAGTTCAACCTATTCAAGCAATCCAAACTGGTTATACGTTATCAACAGGGAAAGGAGTAGCACCATTATTAGAACGGCTTCATTTCCCTGGATCTATCTTTTTTCAGCTCCCGCTTCGAAATTTTGCTAGGAATCCTCGTAGGTCTTTTTCAACCATAATGGGAATAGCACTAGCGCTTTGTGTGCTTGTGGCTATACTTGCTTTGCTTAATGGAGGTAATTATCTTCTTGATCGTGAACAAGATCTCATGGAAGGTAATTCACCAAATCGGATAGACATTGCCTTAAATGATTTTTATAATGTTTCTGGAGCTTCTGTTATAAACATAACTCAAAATACGAAAGTAGAGAAGGCTGTTCCAACTATTCAAATTCCAGGAAAAGTCTATAGTACACAAGAATCTTTTTTTCTTACAATACAGTTCTTTGATCTTCAAAATGAAATTTGGACTCCAGTTCTCATAGAAGGTAATAAAAGTTCGAATTCATCTTTTCCTGGAATTATTTTATCAAAGAAAACTGCTAGAGATTTAGACGTCTCAGTGGGTGATCAAATACAACTGGAACATTTATTCCGTGAATCTCGCCATCAATATTCAACGTCAAATTCAACTTTGGAAGTTATCGGGATCTACGGAAGCCAAGTACGTTTCTGGGCTTTTATGGATTTATCTGATAGCAGTATTTTAAATTGCACAAGTTTGATCAATTCAATAATATTAGTTCCAGTGTCTGGAGTTTCAGTTGATTCGATTCAAAAAGAACTCTTTGGAATTCCAGAATACAGTGGAGCACAAACAATCATTAGGCTCGTGGAAACATATGAGGAACTGATAGAGTTATTTACTTCTGTTCTTACCGTAATGCAATATGCTGTTATAGTTTTAGCTCTTCTTATAGCGTTTAATACAGCCACCATTAATTTTGATGAGCGTATAAGAGAATTTGCAACTATGGGCGCATTTGGAACCCCAATTCGAACCTCAACCTGGATGTTAATGGTTGAGAGCGTCATAATTGGGATTTTTGGAACATTATTTGGATATTTCCCGCTAGGATTTTTAGTAATGGAAATTTTTCAAGTTCAAGTAAGAACATCAATGCCAGAAGTCAATCTAACCGGTTTTCTGTTCCCTGAAAGCATTGCAATCATTCTATTCATTGGACTTTTTCTTGTAGCCCTAACACCACTCTTATCGATTCGTAAACTGATTAAAATGGATCTACCGTCAGCTCTTAGAGTAATTGAGTAGTAAAATCTCAGGAAGCGGTGTAAGGCTCGCCAATGTTAATAAAATTGTAGAAACAACTGGGGATCAATATAGCTCGAAAGTGAAATAGGAGTTAGCTCCACATTTTACTTAGATATCCCTACTCCATCTTAAATTACTCTATCATGTCAGAACATTTCTGGATTACATAATTCAAATATATGTCACAAGTCTTTTTCCATTTCTTGTGGACAATATAATCTGAAATTTCTTCTCCTTTACTGAAGTCGACATTGCTGATCTGTTTACATTGAGTACTACCAAATTTTTCGATAAAGCTTGAATACAATTCGTGAACATACTGAATTGCCTGATTCCGTTCATCTTCATGTAATTCGGGAATTCCTTCCTTATCTTTACCACAATAGAAACCTAAAGCAATACTGCTTCCAATTAAAAGACCACAACTTGTATCGCCTGAAGTTATCGCTCCCAAATATCCTCCTGTCGCCCAAGAGAATTCAGACCTAGGTAACTTCCACATTTCTAATAATGCTTGTAATGAAGCCTCAGCGCAAGTGTAGCGATGCATTCTTCTGTATGCTTGTGTAAGGATTTCATCATCTATATTTTTCATAGGTTAATCGTGTTTTATTTAAAATTTAAATATTTAGTGATGATCTTCTTTGAATTTTTCATGTTTTTCTAGCATTAAAATTTAAAGCGAGGAAAAATAACTTGACAGAGGCCAAATTACATCTAATAATCTGAACACTATCTATTCGAAGGAAATACTATTTTAATTGTGGACCCTTTGAGATATTTATTTAAGTTATAACGTCCAAATATTATTTGGGTATGAAAGCGATGATTGAAAGAACAGGTGCTATAGAAAAATTACGACGTGAGCTTGAGAGCTCCGTTGATATAAATATAGACACAATCAATGGGTTATATGAGATCATTGATGTTTTAATTGAACAGATTCAAAATCTGCAGAAAGATGTGCAAAGCTTAGTCGATGTTTTTGTATCAAAGGCAGAAAATACCAAGATAAAAATCGATAATGTGAAAACAATCCCGAATAAGGATTTCTACATATGAAATATTACTTTTGGCTCTTCCAACTGATTTATCATTATTAGGCTCAAAAACAGTAAAAATTCTGGTTTTTAGAATAAAATATTACCTATTGCTATCCAAAGAAAAATAAGTATTATAATAATTTAAATAATAAATAAGTGATTATTATGCTTACAGGGATTCATTTTTTATTAACATATAATTGCAATTTTGAATGTGATCATTGTTTTTTATATTGTGGACCGAATGCTGAAGGAACCTTCACAATAGGTCAATTAAAATCGGTTCATGAAGAACTGAAGAAAATGAATATTAAAATGGTTTACTATGAGGGAGGGGAAGCATTTCTCTATTATCCTCTTATGATTGAGGGGATCAAGTTATCTTCAGACATGGGATGCAGTACTGGAGTTGTAACTAATTCGTATTGGGCACTATCTGATGAAGACGCAGAAATATGGTTAAAACCTCTGCTAGATTTAGGAGTGTCGGATGTGAGCGTCAGTAATGATGCATTTCATCATGGTGAAAATATAGAAAATCCAGCTACAAGAGTTTTAGCTGCTCTTAAGCATATGAAAATGTCAGGGGGTGATATATGTATCGAAAAACCTTCTTTAGATATTGAAAAAACCCAAGAAAAGGGAGAACCAGTCATTGGAGGAGGGGCAATGTTTAGAGGAAGAGCAGTTGAAAAATTAATTACGGATGAACTACCAGGTAAATATTGGGAGGAATTTACTGAATGTCCGCATGAGGATTTAAAGAACCCAGGTAGAGTCCACCTTGATTCCTATGGTAATGTTCATTTGTGTCAAGGATTAAGTATGGGAAATATGTGGGATACACCCTTAAATGAACTAGTAAAAAAATATCAGGCTGAAAATCATCCAATCTGTGGACCGTTAGTAAAAGGAGGCCCTGCTGAATTAGTGAGAACGCATCGGGTTGAGCATGAAGAAGAATATCTTGATGCTTGCCATTTATGTTATACTACCCGATTGAAACTGCTGGATCAGTTTCCAGAATACTTATCCCCAAAACAGGTTTATGGTTTGTCGTCTAATTAACTCAAAATTCTCTCCCCATCATTTGAATTACAAAAAGTGAGTGATAAATTAATAGAAATTTCGTGTCATATAAAAACGCTGGATAATAATAGATGCGTGAAAACTCCCGACTTTATTCTAAGGATTCTATAAAGAAAGACGTTAGATATATCCTAAATAGTTATCTCCAAGCTGTCAATCGTGACAGTGAGGTGTTTGTGGAGAAAAAATATATTATGACCGTAATTCGATTATCTCAAGAAGAAATTCGATCTATCGCAATTCTCGAAAGCCTTACAGGTGCTCTAGCAGTGGATTGCATTTGGAACGAGGATGAAAAAAAAATAATATTTATCGTACGTCAGAATGACAAAGGAAAAGTAATTGGTCGTAGAGGGACTACTATTCGAATGTTAAGAGAGCGTTTTCGAAAACAAGTGGAAATAGTAGAATATTCTGAAAAAATAGATGTATTCGCTTCAAACACTTTAGCTCCTGCTAAACCGGCATCTGTGGAAATATTAGAAGAATCAGGGGTTAAATCGGTTGTTATAACGATTTTTCCTAACGAAAGAGGTATAGCTATTGGTAAAAATGGTAGCAATATTTCACGATCACGATTATTGATGAAAAGACATTTTGGAATTAAAAAAGTACTTCTTCAAACAGTCAATTAAATGGTTATTTGGATAGCATTACTTCTAAATAAAGCTAAACTAAATTTTCTATAAATTAACGGATAATAAATCTATTATGCTAGAAATTCTGTTAATTAATGTTTTTTTATTGACTCCAGTTATCGTATTTTCTCCTTAACAGTCCTATTACTATTTAGAAAGAGAAAGAAATGAATCTGAATAATATCGAAAGGGTGAAGTCAGAATTATTTCAATTCATTTCTTACTACTTCGAATATTTTCCTAATTCTCTCCCAATGACTACCTCTCCAATAAATTTTTCCACATTCCTCATTAGGACATAGCCAAAAATGGTCAAAAATTGCATAACTCTTTTCTGGGATATTTTCCTTGATTTTTTCTTTAGGAATTGCATGTAATATTGTATTACAACGAGAACAACGAGAGTTATAAGATAACGGGTCATCAATAACTTCTGAAGGAAATTTCATTCTAGATTTGGTAAAAATATTCACTAATTGGGCATCAAGACTCTTTGTATTTATGAAAATGACTTTCTTGGATTGTTTAATCATTCTTTGATAAAGCGATTTGTCCATTGTGATCAGTACACGATCTGTTTCAAGAGCTCGATCCATCACCATATCATCAGGGATAGAATTATCCGCGAATTCAGTATCTAAACCAAGGATACGCATGAATTTTCCCAGTTTTACAAGCATGGCATCAATAAGAAATCGTAATTCTTTATAATCTCTTAACTGAAGATTACTCAAACGTGGATAATCACCATAGTATAAATTTTAAGCTCAATTGGCTCAGATACGAATTAGTTTATTGCCACATTGCAATATTTAAATAATCTCGTTCAATATATTAAAATCAACCTAAATTTTGGATTTCCTTAACTTGGCCAACCAGAATAAAAGCTACACTGATAGATTGAAAGACTCCATGCGAAAAATGCTAGAAAAAGAAGTAGGTTCTTTCCAAAAATTTGATCAGGAGTACAAAGTATCTTCTCACCCCCTCAAAAGAACATTTATGGCCATTTCGGAACTAAATCAAATCCACAAAGGAAGAATAGGTATAGCAGAGATCGCTAATGAAGCTAATCTATCTAATGAAGATGTTACTTTTATAATCCAAGAATTCATTGATCAACACCTAATAAATGGGTTTATCGAACAGAATGAAACTCCTGAGCTTGGCGACGATATTCTGATTGTCCGTCAAGATTATTATTTCTGCCAGATTGATCAGATGAAGCATACTATCTTTGAGCTTCATTTTCAATGTGAAAGTTGTTTACGTTTTATCTGTATGAAGTGTTCCCAAAAGGGTAAGAGCAATACCTGTCCGTATTGTAGCGGAAATTTTATACCTGTACCAAGAATTTTCAAGAATAAAGATGTAGAAACCTCTTCAATCAGTCCTAACAAAATGAAAACTTCATTGAGTGGATATTACCAAACCCAAAAACAGAAAGCTTCACTACAAGGGGTTAAAACAACATCAAAAAGTGTTTACGCTGATTTTAAGAAATTTAAAGATAATAGAAGTTGGTCCTTTGGTTCATTAAAGGAAAAAACGAAAGATTATTGGGGATATCGCAAAACTGAGAAAGAAATCTCAAAGCATGAAAAAATGGTAATTGACACAATTTCAGCTTTATATGAAGTTGAAGAAAGTAATCAAATTGCAATTCTAAGAATTGCGAAAATAGCTAAACTTGAGATTGAACTGACTCACGAAATTGTTCGACGATTGATTGGCCAACAATCAATAAATGGATTTATAGAAACCGCAGGAACCTACGAAACTATTGATGACGACATGTTAATCCTCGGATCGGATAAATTTTACTGCGAAATACATGATGAAGCACGTGTTGACCCTTTAAAGATTATTAATTCTCATTATCAATGTACAAATTGCTTTAGAACTGTGTGTGAAAGCTGTCGTGATGAAATGAGAGAACAAGGAATGAGTAATTGTTTATTTTGCCAAAATGAACTGACTTATTTTCCTGGTTCATCGTAACATATAATTTAAGAATGGACTTGACCTCCTCATATAGACTTGATGGTTATTTGATGTGGGTCTGATGAGCTTAGGTGAGAAAGTAGCTAATATAGACGAGCTTAAATCGGCTTTTCCAAAGAAATTTTCTTCAGAACGAAGTATTTTCGGAAATATCCATAGAGGAGACCGAATCTTTCTTCATACGGGATGTGGGGAACCAGTTTACTTGGTAAATGCTCTAGTAAAGTATATTGAGAAGCAGCCAAAGGCCTTTTTTGATGCAGAAGTTCTATCTTGGTGGACCTTAGGAGTAGCTCCATATGCAGACTCCCGATATAAAATGAATTTTCGTCACAATTCATTTTTTGTGGCGGATTCTACTCGAGATTCTGTTAACACTGGCCTAGCGGATTATACTCCAGTTTTCCTTTCCAATACTCCTGGATTATTCTACCAAGGACTAGTACCAATTGATGTTGCGCTTATCCAGGTTTCCCCACCAGATAAGCATGGTTACGTTAATCTTGGAGTTTCTGTAGATATCGTGAAAGCTGCAGTAGAAAGTGCTTCAGTAGTTATTGCACAACTCAATTCATATATGCCTCGGATTCATGGAGATGGGTTCATTCATATTAATGATATAGATTATTTTATACCACATGATGAGCCAATTTTGGAATTCAATCCAGAACCAACAAATGAAAAATCTTATACTGAAGTAGCGGCGAAAATAGGAAATTATGTATCTCGCCTTGTCAAAGACGGAGACACTATCCAAGTAGGTTATGGAAGTATACCTGATGCTGTAATGACTAGTTTAAGTGAGAAAAAGAATTTAGGGGTTCATACAGAACTAGTAAGCGATGGATTGGTAGAACTAATGAAGAATGGAGTCATTGACAATTCCCAAAAATCAATTAATCCAGGGAAATCCGTAGCTTCATTCTGTATGGCTAGAAAGCAGACGTATGAATATATCAATGATAATCCCTCAATCGAATTTAAAAGAATTGAGTATACCAACAATCCCTTAATTATTGCGAAACATGATAATATGACTGCAATAAATAGCGCTTTACAGGTAGACTTGACAGGCCAAGCATCTGCTGAATCTATTGGAAAAACTTTTTATTCAGGAATTGGAGGTCAGGCTGATTTCATGCGAGGAGCTATTTTAGCAAAAGGAGGAAAAACAATATTAACTCTACAGTCCACAGCAGAAAATGGAACTGTATCGAGGATTGTTCCATTTTTGTCTGAAGGTGCAGGTGTCACTTTAAATCGAGGAGATATTCATTATCTAGTTACGGAATATGGAATTGCATATCTTCATGGGAAGAATATTCGAGACAGAGTAATGCAATTGATCTCGATTGCTCATCCTAAATTTAGACCTTGGTTAATTAAAGAAGCAAAAAAGGCAAATCTGATCTATAAAGATCAAGCATTCATTCCTGGTAAGAAAGGAGAGTACCCAGAGCATCTTGAGGTTTGGAGAACAACAAAGAAAGGACATGAAATTCTTCTTCGTGCTGTGAAAATCAGTGATGAACCCCTCTTAAAGGATTTCTTCTATGATCTATCAGATCAATCTTTATACCGTAGATTCATGAGTGTAAGAAAGGACATCCCCCATTCAAGGTTACAGGATTTCTGTATAATTGATTTTTCCAAAGAAATGGTCATAGTAGCAGTTCTTAAATCAGAAATGCAAGAAAAAATTATTGGTGTAGCACAATATGGTATCCATTCATCAGCGATTCATATAGCTGAGGCCGCCTTTGTAATAAGAGATGATTACCAAAATATGGGGATCGGTACAGAATTAATGACCTATCTCACTTATTTAGCTAAACAACAAGGTCTTTTAGGATTTACTGCTGAGGTTTTGTTTGAAAATAGAGGAATGTTATATTTATTCGAGAAAAATTTCCCTGAAATCGAAAAAAAGATGTATGAAGGTGTTTATGAACTAAGAATGCCTTTTTAACCGTTCCTTAAAATCTAGACCGAATTAAGATATGAATATGCAGAATCAAATACATCATACTATTTTTGATACGCTCTCCAAAGCCAAATCAGCTAAATCTGTTTATGTTTGTGTATGTAAACATTCCTAATCCATAAACGCCTTAAATTTGACGATAAAACCTATTATTTACTTAGTATTAGAAATTTATGGTTAAAATCAGCAATTTCTTGATTTTAAAAAGTTTAGATTTTGGTAAATGGTATTTTCTATAGAATTAATAGAAATAAAGACGAAAACCAATTAGAGGAATTTTCATGACCGATTTGAATGAAAGTATTTCGCTAGATAATTTTTAAAAGGCCAATAATCTTCAATAATTTTTGTATTGCTTATTAATACTCGTATTCACAGCGGCACCGGTGGGTTCTAATCCAATTGTCAGAAATTAAAGAACCAGAAATCAAATATTTGTTCGAACCTCGCTCTATAGCAGTAATAGGAGTATCAACAAACCCGAATAAAATTGGTTATAAGGTTGTCGACAACATCATTTACAGTGGATACAAGGGAAATGTCTACCCTGTCAATCCCAAGGGAGGGGAAATTCTTGGCTATCGTCTCTACAAAACTATTGAAGAAATTGATGGTGAAATTGACCTAGCAGCTATTTGTATTCCAGCAAAGTACGTTTATGAAGCTGTTAAGAAATTAGCCTTAAAAAAAACTAAATTTCTTTCAATAATTACTTCTGGTTTTTCCGAGATTGGAGATATCGAGGAAGAGGACAGAATTGTTAAATTAGCTCGTTCAAACGGAATGCGAGTTTTAGGTCCAAATATATTTGGAACGTATTCATCAAAAGCTCCTGTGAATGCTACGTTTGCCACAAAGGATATTCAAGCAGGTGGAGTTGCAATAGTTACCCAAAGTGGAGCTCTTGGTGTAGCAATGATTGGCAAAACTGAAACTGAAGGTATTGGGCTTTCAGCAATCATTTCAGTTGGGAATAAATCAGATCTCGATGAAGCTGACTTGATAACGTACTTAATGGATGATGATCAAACAAAAGTAATCATGTTATATATTGAGGGCTTGAAGGACGGAGAAAAACTAGTTCATGTCCTTCGGGAAGCAACACGAAAGAAACCGATTATTATTATTAAATCAGGAAGATCTAAGCGTGGAGCTATGGCTGCAGCATCGCATACAGGCTCTCTAGCTGGAGCAGATAATGTTTTTTCAGATATTATGAACCAAGTTGGAGCCCTCAGAGCATTGAGTGTCAAAGAAGCTCTTAACTGGTCAAAATTCTTATCCATTCAGACTTCAATACCTAGAGGGGAAAATGCAGTCATTGTTACGAACGGTGGTGGAATAGGTGTTCTTGCTACCGATGCATGTGAAATGTATGGCGTAAACCTTTATGATAATTTGGAAATATTAAAAGAAATATTCGATCCAGTTACACCCTCATTTGGATCAACAAAAAACCCTGTTGATATTACTGGGGGAGCTTCAAATGAAATATATGAACAAGCTGTACAAGCAGCTCTGGATAATGAACAAATTCATTCAATCATTTGTTTAGGATGCGAAACTGGAATCTTCGATGCATCCCAGCTCTCTGCAGTCGTTGAAAAGAAATTCATCAGTAATAAACCAACGAAACCGTTAGTATTCAGTTTTTTCGGAGGTTCAGATTTTGAAAGAGGTTTATTCTCACTGAAGAATTTAGGTGTACCAATTTATCCTGATGTATATGAAGCTGTTTCCTGTTTAGGAGCATTATATAGCAATTATCGTACGATTTCCCATGCTCAAGAAATCGATGATCATAAAGAACCCGATATTGTAATTGATGTACCAACAATTAAACGTGTGATTAACGAAGTATTGCAAGATAATCGTCGTTTCTTATTAGTACCCGAAGCTATGCAAGTAATGGCTGCAGCAGGTATACCAATGCCAAAAAGCTACATTGCTAAAAATATTGAGGAAGCTATATCTTTTGCAGAAAAGATTGGGTATCCTGTTGTCATGAAAATTGCTTCGAAGGATATAATACATAAAAGCGAAGCGGGAGGAGTAGCACTTGATTTACAAAACCGTGAAGAAGTAATCGACGCTTATGAAGCCATATTGAGCTCAGCTAGGAAGTACAAACCTGATGCTCTAATAACTGGCGTTGAACTTGTTACAATGATTGATATGTCTGAAGCCATGGAAACAATAATCGGTGCCAGAATAGATGATATTTTTGGACCAACAGTTATGTTCGGATTAGGTGGAATATATGTTGAAGTTTTGAAAGATGTAACATTTAGATCTGTCCCCTTAACCCGTCATGATGCAGTTAATATGGTAAAGCAGATTCGTTCATATCCATTATTACTTGGTGTTCGTGGAGAAGAACGAAAAGACATTGAAGGAGTTGTAGACGTTATAATGAAACTTGCGAAGATTATTGAATCCGTTCCTCAGATTTCTGATATTGAAATTAATCCCTGTCTTGTTTTTGAGCAGGAAAAGGGTGTCTTATGTGTAGATGCCCGTATTTTACTTAATCCTCCTCAAGAAGAGGTGTATTAAATGGTCGAAAAGATAGTTATTGCATCAACACGTAAAGAAGCCGGAAAAACAAGTTTTATTATTGGTTTAGCTAAAGCTTTGGAAGGAAAAAAGAAGATCGGTTACATGAAACCTTTAGGTGATCGTCTTCTTTACCAGAAGAAACGTTTATGGGATTATGATTCTTCATTAGTCTCTAATGTCTTGAATCTAGATGAAAATCCAGAAGATATTTCTATCGGGTTTAATCATTCTAAATTGAGGTTCATGTATGACGAATCAACGACAAAAGAAAAACTGAATGAAATTGTTGAAAAAGTTAGTAGAAATAATGATTTAGTTTTGATAGAGGGAAGTAAGAGCTTATCATTTGGGTATACAGTATTTTTAGATCCATTATCAATAATAAAAGCTATTAGAGCAAAGTTGATACTAGTTATTGGTGGAACTGCTGATGAGGCAATAATAGATGATATTGCATTTATCAAAAATAGTATCATAACAAAGGATATTGACCTGCTTGGAGTCGTTATTACACAGATTAAAGATCCAGATGACTTCAAATCAACTTATATGGATACATTCAAGGAACTAGGGGTCAACATTTTGGGAATTCTTCCATATAAAGAAGAATTATCTCATTTTTCAATGGAATATCTAAACCAGACTATTTTTGGCAAAGTACTTGCTGGAGAAAAAGGGTTACAAAACGTAGTAAAACACATTTTTGTTGGAGCGATGTCAGCTGCTAATGTTGTTGAACGTGCGCTTTGGAGGTTGGAAAATAAATTAATCATAACACCAGGAGATAGACGAGATATGATTTTAGCTGCATTAGAATCGAATACTGCAGGTATTGTTTTGACAAATAATATTTTACCTGATGACCCAATACTTATGTCTAAAGCAAATATCAATAACATACCTTTAATACTTGTCTCCACTGACACTTTTGCTACAGCTAAAACTATTGATGACATGGAAATTCTATTTACAAAAGATGAAACAGAAAAAATCAATATTCTTGAGACACTAGTAAAAGAGAATATAGATCTCAGTATTTTCTAAAGGGAAATACAATTTTATTTCTGATTTGCTTTATTATTCCAATCTTTCAGTTTGTTTTGGAGTTCATTCTTATCTTGACGACTTAATTTCCACTTTGAAGCTTCTCTAGCTATTTCTACCAAAAATAATGCATGTCCATGTTGTTCATGCAAAATATCTCGAATTTTTTCTAGCGCCATAGAAATTTCTGTATTATTTCCCCTCCTAATAAATCTCCTCATTGAGGAAAATAATTCATCAGGAGAAATATTGGGATCCCATGAGCTAGGTTCGTCAATTGAGGTGCCATAAGTTTCTACACCTTTCATTGAACTCTCCCACTTCTCCATCCATATAATGACGCGTCTAGTTAATTCATCTTTGTCTTGCATTCGCACTCTAAAATCAGTAATACTCTTTGATATTTCGTACATATACCCAGGGGTGCCAATTAATGAAGTGAGAATATCTCTAAATTCTTTCAATGCATCTGAAATTTTTATATTGGAATCCGATACTTTAACATATTCAATGAGAGCATTAAACAAATTTTTTGGATCACTAATTCCCTTCCAATCAGATAAATCAGTAACAGTTAACACTTGAGATTTTGCAAAAGTAATTCCCTGTCCTGATCCGAATTCTTTAATTAATCCCTTTCTTCGCAGCTTATCTGCGGCAATTTTAACTTGTTGTTCACGTAACCCAGTTGCACGAGCTAAATCACTGTAACTAGCGGATGGGTTTTTTTTCATTTCAATTAAGAGTAATTTGTTGGGATCCTTTCCATTCCTGAGGACATTTTCAACTTTAGATACTAGTTTGGGGTCTAAATTGCTAGAAATGTAAATTTCTTCAATAATCTCCGTATATTGATTATAATTTTCTGATAGCTCTCTATTTTGAACCTCTAATTGTTGGTTCTGCTCATATAATTGATCAATTGTCATCTCTCCTCGATTCAGCTTTCTTTGTTCTTCCGTTTGTTGGAGCTGAAGAATTTGATTCTGCAAATTTTGGGTTAAATTCTCCTTTTCTTGAAATGCTATTTGTGCTTGTTGCGTCCAGCTATATAGCTCACTCACACGAGCTTGAAGATTAGAATTCTCCTGTTGTAGAACATTATTTTTGTTTGTTAATTCATATATTCTCATCTTCAAATTTTTAATCTCTTCTTCACTCAATTAGGTTGCTCCTTTAATTTAATATTCTAGAAATTCATTTTCATTCAGTAGTTTAGAATATTCAAGTTCCATTAATTGGAGATTTTAGTTTTGGTTTTATAAAGAAGAAACATAAAATTATAAAAACTATTAGATATTAAGCAAAACGCAAAATAAATAATTCTTCTTTCTCGGAAGAATTATATCAAAAGTGTGAATCATTAGCTATAGATTTCCAAACAAAAATCTTAAGGAAAAAACTAAATTCGTTCACTCGTTATCCTAATCTTCATTTTAAGTATTATAATTTCTTGAAAAAGATAATAGAATTTACTCCCCTTTTTTTAAATCTTGAAATACATACCTACTACATTTCCATGAGAAAAACGCATTATTCTAAAATAAAGATTTGGATGATGAATATTGTTTTGGTTTAATAAATTCCTTTTTCAATTGGATTTTAACATAGTGAGTGGTGTAAAGATTCTCTTGATAAATCTTGGATCATTCTCCTCTTTTTTAGCATAATTGACACCAAGATACTCCAATCTTTTGTAGAATTTTATTAAACTTCTTTTAAAAGAATCGTAATCCCTATTTTCTTTCAATGTCCACCCAACTTCAGCTAACGCAGTTAGCCTTGGGAATATTTGCCAATCCGCTCTTTGAGTATCTGCTACCCACTCTGTCCATAGAGGAGCCTCAATACCCAATATATTCTCATGAAATTCTTGCTCAAGCTCCTTTGGAATTGGTTCAAAGCGATAACATTTACGAAGAGGTGTTAGATAATAATTATAATCAAGATATGTACTGAAAAATTTGGAAATAATAAATTTTCTTCCGTTTCTAGCATGTTCCACCACTTTTTTACTTCTTCCAATCCAATACTGCCCTAGAACATCTTCATGTAAATCAGATGATAAAATATTATTCCATCCAATAGGAATTTTATTATTTGAAAGAAGATATTTAGAAATCCTGTTTACGAAATATGTGTGTAAACCATGTTCATCAGATAAATTTTCGGTTTTTATTCTATTTTGACACTCACTACAATTTTTCCAACGAGTTTTAGGTACTTCATCCCCCCCTATGTGAATAAATCCTGAAGGAAAAATCGAAAATAACTCTTTCATGATATCCTTTAGAAAATTGAACGTACTCTCTTTTCCAGCACAAAATACTTCTTTTTTAATACCAAATCCAGTTTGGACTTCGAAAGGACCACCTGTACAACTTAATTCGGGATATGCTGCTAGTGCAGCCATAGAATGACCAGGTATATCAATTTCTGGGACAACTGAAATAAATCTCGCTGAAGCATAGTTTATTATTTCCTTTAATTCTTCCTGAGTATAATATCCATTATGAGGATAATTATCTCTCTTTTTTGTAATAAAACTGAGAAAACCCCCAACCTGAGTTTCTTTGCGAGTCGACCCAGTTGTAACCAACTTTGGGTATTTTTTAATCTCAATACGCCATCCCTGATCCTCTGTTAGATGCCAATGAAAAACATTCAATTTGTGAAGTGCCATTAGATCAAGCATTCTCTTTACAAAATCCATTCCTAAGAAATGTCTTCCCTCATCCAGCATAAAACCTCTCCAAGCAAATCGTGGAAAATCTGTAATTTTTACATAAGGGATACTCCAAAAAATGTCTTTAACAACTGATTTCCTTTCAATTTCTGGAGGCAATAATTGCCTCAAGGTTTGAATACCATAGAAAATCCCCTCTTTGTCTATGGCTGTTATTTCAACATTTTCCGAGGAAGCAAAGAGAGCATATCCTTCATTACCAAGATCTTTTTTTGCTGAATCTAATCTTAGTACAATTGAATTCTCCGTAAAATCATCAACAGAATCATTTTGATCATTTAAGTGGATATTATAACCAGTTGCAGGAAATAACAAATTTTTCAGATACTTTCCCACCGATTTTAGCTCTGGACTAGTGTTGATAATAGTTTTACTATTCAAGAAGAAGTTTTTCTCTATATTCGAGGAAATACTTAGTTTTGCTGGTTTTGGAATTATGCTAGTCTCATTACGCGATTTATTTGAACTATTCATAATGATTTAAAATCCTAAAAATAAAATATAAGGTATTGTTGAATTTGTAGAGAACCTAATTCATTTATTTTTTTATTTTATTGCTTTCTTGCTTAAATACTTATTCGAATTCCAAAATTTCTCTGGATCTTTCTTCTTTCCTCAAGTCGAGATGCTTGGGAAGGACTAAAGGAAAAATCACGAGATATAACTTGTGTAACCAAAGACGACCCTGATTATCGTATCGGTCAGTTGGGTGATGAAGCTCCATTCATAGGTTCCATTTTTTACTTCTCTGATAATCTACAACCCATCATATTTAGAAGCATCTACACTATTATAGGTATCACTGGGCATTTGATAGTAGTGACTCGTATTTATTTCGCTTGAACTTACAGGAAATAGATAGGAAGCTTGAGAACTAATCGTTCATTTTTATAATATGGCCATGAAAAAAAGGGAAAATTGCTATAATTTATCCTGTTTGAGGATAGTCATAGCAAGGATAGTTAAGAGGCTCCCAAGTATAAAGATGATTAAGTTCAGTATCATAAACAGCTATCTTAAACTTGGTATAATATTCATCATAGACAACAGAATTGCTAAGATAATAGCAATCTTTTCCGTTTTTGACAGTAGTTGCGGTGTAATCAGTACCCATAGAATTCCACTCATGCCAATATTGTCCATAATAGCCATCCCATCCTTCATTAAACCAAACTTGAACCTTTCCAATCATTTCTGATCCCCAAATCCAGACTTCTACATCAGTGCTATCATAGGTATAATCAACTATTAATGGTATATTGGGTTCTAACCAAGGAGATATATCATTCACACAAGCACTAGCTCGATGTGCTTCTCCATGGATAAAATAAAAGTTATATGTTTCACTGACGATGTAGCTAGACATCATAGCTGGTAATTGAGTGCTACTTATAGAAATCATCTGATCATTAGCAGTACTTTGGCCTTTCGTTGCGCATAGTAACGCGATAGCATCAACTATTGGGTCATGATAATATCCATATACAGAAAATCCGTACCAATTTGTACCAGCATACTGTGTTGCAGTTTCAGGATCATTTATTACGTTATCAAACCAGCTATTATCTACACGAAAGAAATGGGCTCTAGGGGTATTCCATCCCAAGTTTATTAAATAATCAGCGAGTATAAATAGGACAGTTCCATAAACTATTCCAAAAATCAAATACAGAATTATCCACAAAGCCCAACCATAGATGGAGTAAAGATATAAAGCATCTGCAACTGGTGTACCATCATTGGGCGTGGCAATAATAACACCTTTTTCAATGGTAATGCCAGCAGAATTAAGATTTGCCCGATACTCAAATAATTGAACATAGACAAGAAGAATTAGTCTGAATCTGTCTTGTCCAAAAATTTTATGTCTTGATGTTCTTGAAGTCGCATAACAACGTTCACGACGAGAATGAATGTCAAAGCTCCACTCAATGTGATAACAAACACTCCGAAATTTATGGTACTTTCGCTAATTGGGAGTGTCCCTCCGATTGTTGTCATATAACTTCGCTCCTTACGAGGTTCAATGGCCCACCCATGTGATCTATTAGCAAAAGTGATATAGTCAGGTCCAGAAGTATTAGGGAAGTGAAACCAAGAGGCACCTCCATTCTCTGTGAAATGGATACCGTAACTCCCAACAGCCCATCCCTGTAATTCTGTCATGAAGAAGATGTCGGTTAATGAGGTATATGCTCCTAAAAAACCCTCTAGAAGTGGACGATATGAATATTGCATTCGCCAATGTTGTCCTCCATCCGCTGTGGCCAAAATCATGTTGTTTTCTCCTACAATCCATCCCTTGTGATCATCCCAGAAGAAAATCCCACGAAAACTTATCTCAACACCTGCATCTTGAACTTCACAGGATTGCCAACCATCGGTAGTCCTAACGATTGCTCCAAATCCTCCTGTGGCCCAACCATGGGAACTATTTATCATGGCTAAGCGAGTAAGATAAAGAGAAATTTCAGAAATGAAAGTCCAGTTCATATGTAAAATGTTAACCCGTACAAAAATTCCACTTCCGATTACCCAAGCTGTTTCTTCATCACAAGTCACCAAATCCCACAAACTCATGCCTGTATCTCTATTTGGGTTTTTTACCTTCTCTAGTAAAATCCATGTCTCGCCACCAGTATGTGTGATGAGAATTTCGTCCGTTTCGCTGATAGCTACCCCTAAAGTGGCATTAAAAAAATCAATAGCTTTAATGGTGGTATCAATTCCTGATTGTTGCTCTTTCCATGATCGACCTCCATCGTTCGTGACCATGATCAATCCTTTTTGTCCCCCGATCCAGCCATGAGTGGAATTTGCAAAATCAATCGCTGACGCGCCATATTCTGGATAAGTTTCGGCTTTGATTGGGTACCATGGATTTTCTGATTGTTGAACGTATAATTTATACGGTACTTTGAATTGTACCAGTACTAACACCGCAAGACCCCAGATAAGAAAAATTATGATAATTGGTTTAATGAACACTTTTCTGGGAATATTTTTCACCCCTTCCATAATTCCTCGTACTACTGCCTGAACCTCCTTCGTTGGTTTTTGCTTGATGCTCAAAACTTGCTTATGTTCTTTAGAAGCGTTTAAGAAAACTCTATGACTTGAAGACGTGAAAAGATGTAACCATCAGAATTCCTTACACAGAATTTTGATCTCCAAAGGTCAAATACCTTTTCAATAAATATAAAGTTGATGCTTTTTAACACATCGAAATTGGTAAAAAATGGATGAATTACATTATAAAATAATTTATAAGTCCGAATTAAACCGTTGCATGTTCTTCCACATTTCGGACAATATTCTTTTTGTGTCATCCAAATCAGTCCTCTCTTCAAGAATGCTTATTCGAGTCCAAATTCTGTAAATAATGATAATTCCGCAGAATAAAACAAGAGTTCCAACAGATTCATAAAAAATCCTGTAAGAAAGTCAATGTTTTAGCGCCTGAGATTCAAATCTCCCAATTTATCAAGGAATACTATCACTTATAAAACCCTAGAATATTCTAGAATTGAAAATCAGGTAAAGGAAAAGATGACAATTTGTGATTTATTTGGAAATGAGTCTGTTATTCATCTTGCAGGTAATCGAAGGTATCAAGATTTCCTTGAAAAAGTTGAAGAATTACTAGAACTCAAACTCACACAAGTTAAGTCTAGGCTCAGGACGCTCAACTAACGCACCGCACGCTAGTAGCATGGAACTCTACAGCGAAGCTGAACCTTCGGTAGTGTCCATTGCTGCAAGTTAGTGCGAGCTAAGGAACGAGTGGATCGAAATTGGAAGTCAGTGGAAACACTCACTGTCTGTAGAGATTGGTGCTTTAAGCTTTAGCTTGAAAACATCGGTTGGAGTTTTAAAGGCGTTCAAGTATACCTACAGTTTACCAGGCCACTTGAGAGATTCGGAAAGGCCAGGCCACTTGAGAGATTCGGAAACTCACGTTTAGTAAATATCTTTCGACTCTGGTACCATGACTAGCACCATAAAAAACACCGATATGCCTAACTCCCTTTTCTATTTCCTTCTTAATACCGTTAATTAAATAAACGTCTCGAAATTTGATCAAGATATCTCCGATTGGATCATTACGATAAGACGTCTGGAGTAGCTGGAGATAACGTTCATTATCGCTAGGAAGATAGTACTTTTCATTCAGATGTCTGTTATAAAGATCTATTATATATTTCTCGATGTTTTCTTTAGTGGGGAGCTTCTTTTGGAGTTCAAGTAAAAACTGGCTAAACCAGATATCACATCGTTTCCATCTATGAGTTTTTTTTGATTCCAATGCTTGTTTACTAAATATGTGATTTTCCGAAGGAACAGGTTGGTAATGTAAGCTGTTCCATATGTTGAATAACGCACCATATGGCTGAAGCTCCTCTGATAGTTCATCTCCGTCTTTTCCTAATCCCTCGTACAACACATAATCGCAGTCTTTTAATGCTTGAATTAGTGCATTAAAATTATTTTTAATACTTAAAATCGGGGTAGACATTCAGGAAGTGCTATTGGTCTTATTCAATTATGTTTAGAAACGTTCACTGAACAAAAAGTTGGCTATTCATCTGAAAGTGGAAAGGTAATTAAAGGGCAATCTAAATCAGAAAGTGGAATTACTGGAAGTACGTTCTATTTATGTTATGAATGTGGTTCACGAGTTAAAGAATCAAATAAATCATGTTATCATTGCGGTAAAATACAGGAATCATGCCACATCTGTCGAAAAAGGATTAAAAAGGGAGATACTATTGTTCAATGTCCTCATTGCTTTTGTTTTTTTCACGAGGAGCACATTCGAGAGTGGCTTCGGGTGAAAGGGCAATGTTCAAATTGTAAACAAAAATTATGGGAAAATGACCTTTTAACGAAAAAGGAAAAAGGTGAAACTTCGTAGATATAATTTGAGGCGCTTGCTTAAGAAAGATCGTTAAGCACAAACAACAAGAATAATTGCACAGTAGGATCAAGACTATCCTTTTTCTGGGTGAGGAGATCATTATACCGATGCTTTGTTTTCTGATCAAAATGAAACGTTAGAAACGGACACAC